>ENA-OQCE01000236-OQCE01000236.1-human-gut-metagenome-genome-assembly--contig:-NODE-236-length-26578-cov-2.331859_pt1 | contig 26578 bp, 35 predicted proteins | sample MGYA00242495_ERZ504572 | MGnify/ENA primary metagenome ERZ504572 (study PRJEB26092, sample SAMD00036228) | human gut metagenome | host: Homo sapiens | study: EMG produced TPA metagenomics assembly of... | reverse complement strand
AGGCAGCTTGTCGGGCAGTTGCTCTCCGTTCCGCTCACGGAAAGACACTGCGGTATATGCCTTCATCTTCGGCATCTTGCATAATTCGTCCATGTTGGTGTGTTCCGATTCTCCCAATTCACAGAGGAATGCACCGTACTCCGTCGATGCGTCCTTGCCATTTATTGTCATGTATCCGCTTAAATTCATTATATTATCTTTACTCGTGTTCCGTTAATGTCCATTCTTTCCAATACCTCTGCCATTGCGGGCAGACATGCGGTGTTTTCCGCAATTTTTGACAGCAGCCCGATAGACTCGTAGGAGTTCTTGCTGATATCCTTAATGTTGTCATCCATTTCTATAAGGTGGTTGGTCATGACGTTTAGGGTGCCTTCTATTTTCCCACCCGTTTCTTCTGTTATCGTTGTCACCGCTCCGGCACGTCCTGACTGAGAGGAAGAGGACGCGGTGTCATCGGCACTCCATCCGAATGCTTCATCATATTTTCGCGGTCTGCCAGCATGGCGTCCGCCAGTTCCTGCTGCTGCTTCCGCAAGTTCTCCACTTCGGTCTGCGTCAGTCCGTCCTTGCCGGATTCGTAGAAACTGTCATACAGCGATTGAATCTGTCCCTTGTATTTTTCGGCTATCAGTGAACGGAAAATGGAGGTTTGCAGGTACTTTTCCAAATTGTCGGCAAAATCCTCATTCGTGCTGTCCAGGTCCATCATCATGCTCAGATAGCTGTTTTCGAATTCGCTCAGGGAAATGCCGGTTATCTGTTCCTTGACCGATTCAATGATTTCCTTCTCGGCTTCTCCGTATTCGATGATGTTGTCCAGATATTGCCGGAAGTCACCGTCCATCACAGACCACAATCCGCTGTACTGTGTCTTTATCCACTCCAACTGGTCACCGGTCATGTCCAGCATGTCGTTCATGCTGCCGAACTTGATTCCGCCAAGGGATTTTGATATTTCACCGGCTACGTCCCGCCAGTTCCGGCCTTCGTACTTATAGGAGCCTTTCCACATCCGGTACCATAGCGAGTGGCTTCCCACGCTGCTCCCGGAACTCAAACGAGATTCTCCAAGCCGTTTGTTCACTTCCTTCTCGGCATCCAATAAACCCAGTGCTTCTTCGCCGGCCTTTACCGCTTCAGAAGCGTATGATTCTTTGATATATGCCTTTTTCTTGTCAAGTAGCTGGTCCCACACATCCAGCAGTACATCATATTTTGCTACCATCGCGTTGTATCCGCTGTAATCTGCCCCAAAAACTCCGACCAGACCGGATGCTAGCCCGATAGCTCCACCTATCACCGCACCCCACGGCCCGGCAATGGATGCTCCGGTAGATGCCATGGATGCTGTGGAACTCAATACATCGGCTGTCTTTTTCATTGCAGAGTCTGATTTTACGCCCAACGATTCCATCGCATCGCCTGCCTGTCTGATAATGGATGCCGCACCGTTCATCCCTTCAATGATCCCTTGTGTCGCTTCAAACTGTTTTTCAGTATCGGCACCTGCTGCATTCAAGTCTTTAAAACCTTGGATGAGTTGCTGGAACGGATTGCGTTTGTTCAGCGTGTCACGCTGCTTGATGAGTGCGTCCATAATGGCTTTCAGTTCATTAGGCTTTAAAGATTTCGCGAAATCTTCAGTAATTCCGGTCGGGAGCTTTGCGCCTTTTACCTGATTGATATAGTCAAGCAGCTGCCGGGTTTCCTCTATTGTCTTCTGTATATAGGACAATGTATGTTTTTCAGCATCCCCGAACAGGCGCACCCACAAATCCGATTTTTCAAGCATGGATTTATCCAGTTCGGCTATTGCCTTTTCTTCATTTTTTTTCAAGGAGGCTTTTTCGCCGCCGGTCTTCGCCCTTGCTATTTTGTTTTCATAGTCCTGGGCGATGGCGGCGCGTTTCTCCTGATAGTCTCCAAACTCTTTGTTATAATCAATCCAGGACTGGGCTTCGTCGTCCTTCAGTTTCTTACTCTTGTCGGAGTACTCCTTTTCTAAGGCATAATAATCCTTGATGTATTGTTCTGATGCAAGCAGCCGCTGCTGTTTGGCTTGGCCGGATACGGCATTTACCTGTTCGGGAGTCGCTTTGAAACCGTTCTTTTGTGCTTCCTGCAATGCTTTCAGCCGTTCACTCTCTTCCTTATTGATACGTGCCAGTTCGTCATCGAATTGTTTACGGGCGAGTGCCTTCTTTTTTTCTTCGCCTTCTTCCATCAGGGCAATGGTCATATCTTCTATCTTCTGAAGGGCTTTCAGTTCGGCGTCGGCCAGTTTGTTCGCAGTAGAAGTCTTGTCGGATGTAGGACTGCCGTTCTTCTTTTTAGGATTCCGTTGTTCTGTATCATATACAATGGCATCCTGCATTACTTTATTATAATTGTCCCACGCTTGCTGAGATACCTTCCTTGCTTCTTCCACTTGTTCTTTTGTAGCCTTCCCGTCGAAATATCGGGCATTGACGTTGTCGAAGTTTAAATCGGCTAGGGATAAAGCGGTTTTGACAGCCTCTTTGCGTAAATCCATCAATTCCTTTTTAGATTTTCCTGCGGCTTCGGCTATACGCACTTCAAAATCCACATCATTGGCGATCTGCTCAATGGATGTCTTTGTCTTTTCTATTTCTGCATTTAATGCGCGTTGTTCTCTCTCCGCATTCTTCGTGTATTTGTTCCAAAGGACAATCAGAGCAGTTATTGCTACGGAAAGCCCCAAAGTCATTGTAGCCATCAATGCCTGTGCGGCTATCTTTGATATGCCCAGCGACACCGCCAGCCGTGTATTTGCCATCGTCAGCATATCCTTGCCTTTCGTCAGCAGCACATGGGTAAAGTAACTGTCCTTGTTCAATGTGTTGGCCACCTGCTGCACGCCCATGGTTATCGCCATTACTGCCTGCAATTTGGTCTGTATCTTTGCCAATTTCTCCTCTTCCATACCGAAGAGGGACGCTACACCCACACCTGCCGTCATTACCCCAGTCAGCCCAGAGATGGCATTCATGGTGGCTTTGATATTTTTATTGTCATCGGAAAAGATACGTCCCTGGGTATTAATATCTCCCATACGGTCCTGCATTCTGCCAAGACGCTCCATGGCAGCGGCATACTCCGCAGTGCCTTCCGTCATTCCTGCCATCTGCTCTTTCAGGTTGCGGATTTCGGTGCGGAGCATGATATGTTTCTGTGCCGACTGCTCCACCTGCTTTTCAAGCAATGCCAGTTCGCCCTTTTCTTCCGCCAGCACTTTCTTTGCCGCGTTCAGTTCGGCGGTGAGTTCCATCTTTGCCTTGCCGGGAGCTACTTTGCCCAGTTGCTTTTCCAGCGAGGCAATATCCTTTTCCACCTGCTTCACAGCATCAGCCTGTTCCTTCATGCGCGCCTTGAAATTCGCCGCCACTTCCTCCACGGTGCGTCCGGTCTTGTCCAAATCCTTGTTGATTTCAGCAAGTCCTTCCTTTGTCTTGTTGCGGGTGATGATGGTGAGTTCTACAGGTTCCATGTGTTTCTTTTGATTGGTTAGTTTTCCGATATGTGCGTCTGGAAAAAGGCGACCGGGTCAGCGGCTGTCCTGTCCTTCGCTTTCTTGTCGGCTATCATTTTTTGTAAATTCCTTTTCTGTGCTTCCTCGGCACTGATATAGCGTGGCGTGTCCGAGGTCATTGCCAGCAGCGTGGTGTATGGCACTTTCCAAAGGATGTAATGCAGGCTCCACCCCGTAGCGGTCGCTATCTGCCATACCAGTCCGAACGGGCTATGAGGGCCGTCAGTATATCCCTTTGACTCCCGTTTCCTTAGTGGCTCAAATTGGGCTTCATCAGATTCATCTTCTGTGCCAATTTGATAGTGTTCGGAAAATCCTCCTTGTTCAGCATGGCCAGCATCTGGAACATGGCTTCCTGCATCATCATGGGATGCACGCGCCATCTCAGCCACCATGCTACTAGCCGGTTCAACAAGCGTCCTGCCAACCATCCCCGTACCAGCGTATAAGCTACCATGCGGCTGATTGTTTTTCCATGTTTTGATATAAAATCGGCATTCTGCTCGTAAGAGTATTCCTTCAGTTCCTCGTAGGTGACTCCGAGGCTGAGATAAAGCCTGTCGATGCGCATGATGGTTCCTGCATAGGGAGTGCGCATTATTATGCGGCAGGGTTTCTTCTTCCGGTGCAGATACTTGAGGGGACGGACGGGTATCGCCACGCCCATGTCAAGCATCAGTCTGCACGCTTTCAGTTCTTCCTGTGCCATAGGTTATCCGGCAACTTCGGCTTGCGGAGGAATAATGCGGTAACGTTTCTTTCCCGTTTCGGTGGGCTTGAGACATTTCACCGTGCAGGCAAAACCCAGTACGCCGCTCATGTTGATGTTGTTGGTCATCTTGCCGCTGATTTTCCCGCGGGGGATTTCAATCTTGTGGCCGCTGACGCAATCCACCACGAACGGGCCTTCCAGATTGGTAAAGCTCTCGGGAGGTTCGTATGCCCCGTCCTTCGCGCTGACTTCGCCGCCAAGCAAGTCCACGCAACTCTGCGCGTTGAGCTGGATAAGGGTAAAGGTGAACGCCGTGCTTCCGGGACTGGTCACCAGTTCGTCCACCGGGCCGTCCGTAACCTGCGCGGCATAGATGGGAGTTGTCTGTACATCTTCACCGGCAGGTGCCAGCCCGTCCTGGCTGATCCAACCGATTTCCTTGCCGCAAAAGGACAGTTTGCCGATGCCGTATATCAAGCCGTTATTTTCTTTTACTGCCATAATTGTTTCCTTTTTAAATGTTGTTTGATGATAATTCCAATGATGATTAAACAGCACACCGTCCGCCCGGTGTGAATCCAGAACCATTGCCAGCCGGTAGGTCCGATGTCAGGGGGCTGCATTTCCTTTTCCTGCCATTCGTTGCGGATGCGGGTAATTTCTTCCTCCAGGTACCAGCAGCGACGCTGGATGCTGTCGCAGGCGGATTCTACCACGAGGTTGTTCTGCGAATCGCGCCCCACTTTGACGGATGCCTGTCCTTGCTTTTCCGCATACCATGCGCCGACTGGAAGTTTAAATACACTGTCCATCGGTACCTTCAGACTCACCCTGCTTCCGGGGATTGTCTCTAGCCATGCGGCGGTCCTTTTTACGCCTTGCAGACTGTCGGACCGGACGCTGGTCTGTTGTATTATCGGCTGCCTGCTCCTGCAGCTCGCTGCGCATAGGGCAATCCCTATAATGAGGCAGGTAGTAGCCTTCTGAATGGTGCGGTTGAGGTCGCGCACTGCCTTGTATAATTTGATATTTTCATTCTGTAATTCGATTAGTGTGCCGGACAGGTTGTCGTACATCTGTTTGTAGGCGTTGTCCCTTTCTTCGGATGCCAATGCCTTCCGGTTGTCCTTGTTCTTTCTCCATACCCAGTAGGCGGCAATGCAGCCCGGGCCGAATAGGAACTGGAGTATCTGCAATATGCTGTCTACTGTCATGGCTCTTGTTTCCTTTTACCTTAAATCAGATTCCACCCGGCTTCAATGTCTCGCATCATTGCCGGTACTCCGTTCTCCACTCGCTCATGGCTGCTGCAACGCACACATCACTTGTTTGTCCGCCACATCCGGCTCGTAGGTGGTAGGCACCTGCAATTCGTTGCATACCCTTGACAGGTAGCTGGAAGTGTTGTTTTCCGTAGCCGGTGCATAACGTTTGATGATGCTTGCCACGCTGCGGCATCCGTGTTTGCGGCGGTAGTTCTGCAAGGTGATGAGCATGGCGCGGTAGCCATGCGGCATATCCACGAACTGGAAGAAGTCCTTGTCCGCCTGCACCGGGCGGAGTCCCTTCCACTTGTCTTTGGACAGGCGGAGGTTGCCCGGGTTGTTGTTTCTTAGCCCTCTGCTCATGCGTCTTTCTTTTTAAATGCCGGTGCGACACGTTTGTCCAGTACCACGAACTCTTCACCGAACGCGATATTGGTATCCGCCTTCATCAGCATCTTGAAGAAATAGAGTTCTGAAGCGGCACTTACCTTGTCTATCTGAATCACATCTTCGTCATCGCTCAGGTTTACGGCTGCGAATAGGTTGGATGTGGAAGCGTTCGGAGAGCAAAGGGTTGCTACAATCAGGTCATCAGGCCATGATGAAAGGGTTTCGATAGTGATGCCCTTGTAGCGCATAGCGTTTACATCCGTTTCGCTGGCATTCTTGCTTTCGCGCTCGGTCAGTTCGTCATCGTATTTGTCAAAGTCGTCAATGGACATGATGAAACGCAGGGCGGGATTGTTACGGATAGTCTTTGGAATAGCTTTGCGGACTGCCTTCAGCCTGCCTATCATGGTTGTTTCCGTACTTTCCGCGATAATGACATCGCTGTCCTTGGCTGCCTGAGTCAATATACCGTTCATCAGGTGTTCGTCATCGTTTCCGAAAGTGCCGTTGATGTAATGGTCGCCCAGTTCGAAAGTCACTTGTTTGCTCAGTTCTTCCAGCAGCTTGTTCTGTACTTCGGCAGGCAGCTCCTGGAATACGAGGTTGCCTTTCGGCTGGTAGGGACGCCATACGGCCTCGAAAGCCGAAGGATCAAAGACAGTGAACGCCATCATATCATTGGGTGACAGTTGCTTTTCACTGTAGTCAAAATCCCCTTTGCTGTCGGTTATCAACGGATTTTTCTTGCGCTTTTGCAACATCTTGCCCGACTTGACGCGGGGGATGGAAACACTTTTTTGGATATTGGGAATGACGCAGAGCAATCCTTTCTCCACGATTTCATTGCCGGTGGCGGCAAGGGTCAGCAAGGTCTGTAGTACCTCACCGCTGTAATTGGTGTTCTTTACGTTTAAAGCCATATCTTTGGATTAAAAATTATAAATTAAAACTACGCATGGGGCGGTGTCACATCTTGATGTTCTGACAGCCGCGGATGTATGCGCCTGTATTCTTGCCGGAAGATACCGTACTGCCGATGCGCACTCCTTTCGGGGGTTGTGTTTTCATACGCCTATCCCTTCTTGCCGTTATAGCGGTTGCGGATTTCCGCCTGTTTCTTCTCCCATGGGTTACCTTCCGTACCCGGCTGCGGTTTGTTCAGTTCGTTTTTCAAGAGGCGTTTCGGTCTCAGGGCGTTCAGTGCGGCCGTACCGTTCTTGAAGTCGGCCTTCAGCAGATTCTTATAAGTCTCTTTCTGACCTGCCTCGATGCGTCCATCCGTTACGGCTGCATCCACTGCTGCATCTATGCGCTCGGTCTCCATTGCCTGCACTGCCATTTTCAGCATACTGTTCTCCGTTTCCAGTTCATCTGCCTTGTCGGCACGTACGACTGTTTCACCCAATAAGGTCATGGCTGCCGTTTCATCGGCACAGTTGGCGAAGCGTGGAATCTTTCTTTAAATCTTCTAATTTCATGTCATTATCTGATTGTGGCTGTTGCCGGAAAGACTCCAGCCGGTTAGTAAATATGCGGTAAATATCATCGGTGGTGCTGCCGTCGGGCACGGATTCCTCCACGTCATAGATGGCATCCACCAATCCCATGTCCAGTGCTTCATCGGCTTTCAACCAATGGTCCTTTCCGTCAAAGTACTCTGCCTTCACTTCGTCCGGACTCTTCCTGCAACGGTTGGAAATGATTTCGCCGATGGTGCTTTCTAGACTCTCCAATTCGCGTATCATGTCCCTCAAGTCGTCCTTGTTGCCATAACAGCCACCTGAAACATTATGCAGCATGATACGTGCGTATCGGCTCATCTCCACCTTTTTCCCGCCAAGGCTATCACCCGCTATGCTAGCAGCGATGCCGTCTATATAGATGGTAACGTTTGACTTGCATTGTCGGATGGCATTGAAAATGGCAATGCCGGGATAGACATCACCACCCACCGAATTGATGCGGATACTCAGGCTCCGGTAATTGCTGTCCAGATACATCAGTTCGTTCACAATGTCGCGGCAGGAGATTTTCCCCTCACCGCCTTCATCGCTCACCTCGCCGTAAAGCAGTAGGCAGGCGGTATCTTCATTCAATATGGATTTGAAAGCTGTCATCGGTCTGTCATTCTTTTCCGGCGAAGTTAGGGCGACCGGCGCAGCCGCACAAAAAAGTGTGTAACCCTTTCACACAAGTATGTAAGCGGTGTGTATAACCCTGCAAGCTTTTCACGGTTTTTTCCGTACCCCACCGATCTACGAAACTTTGTGGATACATAAAGCAAAGAATTATGGCAGATTTAACCTCACAGCAGAAAAAGGAATGGGCAGGAATGCTCTACCTCAAGGACAACCTCACCCAGCAGGAGATAGCCGAAAAGGTAGGTGTGTCCCGGCAGACCATCGCCCGATGGGCGAAGGAAGACAAATGGGAAGAACTCAAGGTGGGCATTACTATGAGCCGCGAACAGCAGATAGCGGGCCTGCATCGGCAGATAGCGGAGATAAACAAGGTGGTGACATCGCGCCCGGAAGGGCAGCGTTTTACCAATGCCGCTGAAGCGGACACCATCAACAAACTGACCTCCGCCATCAAGAAATTGGAAACCGATGTAGGCATATCGGATATTATCAGCGTGGGAATGAAGTTCGTCAACTGGCTGCGTCCGTATGACCTGGACCGCAGCAAGGAGTATCTGAAATTATGGGACGCATTCATCAAGGACAGCCTATGAAACTGACACAGAAAGACCGGGATGCCCTGAAGGAATGGGCGATGTACTATGAAGCCGGGATGCACCGTACCAATCAGGATGTGAACCTCACGCAGGCGGAAATCGCCAGAGAGCGTGAACGGCTGGAACATAACCCGGTGGAGTGGATTAAATTCTTTTTCCCCGAATATTGTACCTACGAATTCGCTCCTTTCCATCTTCGCGCTATCCGCCGTTGCATCCGGCATGATGAATGGTTCGAAGTGCTCAGCTGGGCGCGGAGTCTTGCTAAAAGTACCACGGTGATGTTCATCGTTCTATACTTGGCGCTGACCGGGAAGAAACGCAATGTGATGATGGCGAGTGCTACGCAAGATAGTGCCGTCCGGCTGCTTGCCCCTTACAAGGAGATGCTGGAAAACAACGGGCTGCTCCGTGCGTATTACGGCACACAGGTGTGCCCCGGCAACTGGTCAGCAGAGGAATTTATCGCAAAATGCGGTTGTTCCTTCCGTGCCGTAGGTGCCGGTAATGCTCCCCGTGGCAGCCGCAACGGTGCTGTGCGCCCCGATGTGCTGCTGGTGGATGACTTCGATACGGATGAAGCGTGCCGCAATCCCGACACAGTGCAGAAGAACTGGGAATGGTGGGAAAAGGCTCTTTATCCTACCCGTGACCCTGCCCGTCCTGTGCTGGTGATATTCTGCGGCAATATCATAGCACGCGACTGCTGCGTGGCACGTGCCGGTGAAATAGCCAACCATTGGGATATCGTGAACATACGTGGTAAAGACGGTCTCAGTACCTGGCCGCAGAAGAACACGGAAGAAAAGATAGACGAAGTATTGGGTAAAATCAGCACCTCCGCCCAGCAGACCGAGTATTATAATAATCCCGTGACCGAGGGCGAAGTGTTCAAGGAACTGACTTACGGAAAAATACCTGCCTTGTCCAAATTCCGTTTCCTGGTAATTTATGGCGACCCTGCCCCAGGTGAGAACAAGACAAAGAACTCTTCCACAAAAAGTTGCATCCTCATGGGACAGACTGGGCAGAAAGTCTATATCATCAAGCCGTTCCTGGACCGTGGGCTGAATGCTGACTTTATCGATTGGTATGTGCAACTACTGGAATATGTGAATGCCAAAGTCCCCGTGTACTGCTACATGGAGAACAACAAACTCCAGGACCCCTTTTTCCAGCAGGTTTTCAAACCGCTGGTAGCAAAGGTGCGCCGCGAAAAGGACGTGCAACTCTATATCCATCCTGATGAAGACCGGAAGACCGAAAAAGCCACCCGTATAGAAGCTAACCTAGAGCCACTGAACCGTGAAGGTAACCTCATCCTGAACGAAGCTGAAAAGGACAACCCGCACATGAAGCGACTGGATGACCAGTTCCGCCTGTTCACCCTCCGCCTCAAGTTCCCCGCCGATGGCCCGGACTGTGTGGAGGGCGGCCTCCGTGTCCTGAAAAAAAAAGTACAACAGCTGGAACCGGTACAAGTCATCCGCCGCAGCCGGAACCGCAATTCCAAACGACTGTAGGGGCGGATTGAATCCGCCCGAATGCATAAACAAAAGAAACCATGAGTAAATTCATCACCCCCCAAGACTACGATGCCAGCATCCACACCGAGATACTGGACCGACTGACCCGCAGCGATGACACCATCGTGGAAATCTGCGAAGACCGCGCCATCGCCGAGATGCGCAGTTACCTCAGCGGCCGTTACGATGCCGATGCCATTTTCAATGCCGAAGGCAGGACACGCCTTCCCCTCGTGCTGATGATGGCCATAGACATCACCGTGTACCACCTGTTCTGTATCCACAACCCCCAAAAGCTATCCGATGTCCGCAAGGACCGTTACGACCGCGCCGTGGAGTGGCTGAAACAGGTGGCCAAGCAACAAATCTCCATAGACGGAGCGCCGCTGCTTCCCGATGAAGATCGGAAGAAAAACAGCCCCTGGCTGATGTACAGCAACCCCAAAAGACATAACCACCTATAATATGGTACTACCATGAACAAGATAAAAACTCTGTGGACTTCCGTGTCCGCTGTGGTGAAAAACAAAGCCGGCAGGCACCGCATCACCGAAGGCGGCAATTTCCGTCCCGACACCACCATCACCTCACCGCCCCGTAAACGTTTGCATCGGCTGGAAGACTATATGCAAGGCATCAAAAGTGCCGAAAACGTAGACTTCACCCAACGTGTCCGTCTCTATGATATCTATAACGACACATTGCTTGACCCGCACCTGTTCAGCGTAGTGCAGAAACGGAAGTCCGGCGTGCTGGGCAGAAAAATAGAGTTCAGGCGCAATGGCGTGGCCGATGACCGGGTGAATGAACAGATTTTCAGCCGTGGTTCCTCCGCTTCCTGGAAGATGCGCTGGATGCCCAGTATTGGGGATTCACCCTGGTGCAGTTCTACATCAACGAAAAAGGATGGATAGACTATTACTGCATTCCGCGCAAACATGTGGACCCTGTACGCGAACTTATCAAGCACCGACAGGATAACATCACCGGCGAACCTTTCGATACCTACAATGACCTGTTGATGATTCGGGGGAAGGAACCGCTCGGCATATTGGCACATACCGCACCTTACGTCATCTACAAACGCGGAACGCTGGGCGACTGGGCGCAATTCTCCGAAATATTCGGGATGCCGGTGCGCAAATACACCTACGATGCCGCTGACCCAGAATCGTGTAATGCCACGATGGAAGCCGCCGAAAGCCAGGGTGGTGGCAGCATCTATTTCTGCCCGGAAGGCTCGAGCCTGGATTTTGTAGAATCCGGCAACAAGACAGGCAGCAGCGAACTATACGCCTCACTGGTAGACCGCTGCAATGCCGAAATGAGCAAGGCCATCCTGGGCAATACCCTCACCACCGAAGCCAGTGAAACCGGAACGCAGGCCCTAGGCACCGTGCACAACAAGGCCGAGCAGGAGCTGATAGAGCAGGATGCTCTTTTTATCCTCAACCTGCTGAACTATGACATGACTGATCAGTTCGCCGCCCTAGGCGTAAATACCGGAGGCGGAGCATTCGTCTATGTAGAAACTGAAGACATAGCAGCTACCAAAGCCAAAGCGGAACTGCTGGAAAAAGCTGTCAACGTCTTCAACCTCCCGCTGGATGATGATTACCTCTACGAGCAGTTGAAGATAGAGAAGCCCGACAACTACGAACAACTGAAAGCCGAAATGGGAAAAAAGAAAAAGGCTCTCAATCCCTTCGCTGACTTGGCATCACCCGTAGGAACGGACTCGCGTGTCCGCCCGAACACACTGACCAAAGAAGATAACGGCACACACCCCCAAAACGTGCCGGACGTTTTTTCGCGGAAGCCCCGGAAAACGGCGGGGCTTTAGACTGGTAATGGACGATCTCTACCGGGATGCCGCGGACAAAGAAGGAGTGGAATCCGCATTCGTCTTCAACGACAACGCCCTGCAGCGTGCCCTGAAGCGCATCTACGAAAAGAACTTCCACCCCATGACCGACATAGAGGAAGACCTTTTCAACGAAACCTTCCGCATCATCACGAAGGCCACCGATGAAGGCTGTCCATGAGTTCCCAAGAAGTAGATGTATCGTTCCGTCAGAAGCTGGACTATAACAATGCCGTCTTCAGCGCGTTCAAAGTTCACCGTATGCAGAACGATATCGCCTCGCAGCTCCACGATTCAAACGGTGTTCTAAAATCATTCGAACAATGGAAAAAGGACGTGTACCCCATGCTGGACCACCACAAGGAACATTGGCTTCGCACGGAATACAATACCGCCGTGCTCCGTTCCCAACGAGCTGCGGACTGGCAGCGGTTCGAGCGCGAGAAGGATATCCTCCCCAACCTGGAATGGATGAAGAGTACCAGCGCCCACCCGGGAGCCGACCACGAAATCTATTGGGGGGTCATCCTTCCCATCGGCCATCCATTCTGGAACAGCCATTGCCCCGGCGACCGCTGGAACTGCAAATGCAGTCTGGAGAGTACGGATGAACCTGCAACCGCTGTACCCGGTGACCCGAATCCGGAAGACAACAAGCCTGCACCGGGACTGGACAACAATCCGGGAGTGGACGGGAAACTGTTCAGCGATTCTCATCCCTATATAGCCAACGGCTACGAAGGGGCGAAAGACGCGGTAAAAAAGTTCATCGCTGAAAAGGTGAAGGAAGGTACTGTGATAAAGGTGGATTACGAAAGCGGAAAGGAACTGGATTCTACAGGCAAGTTCCTGCTGGACCCGGACTATGGTAAACGGCTGAAAACAAGCGTCAGGGCGGATGCTACGGAAGTGGAAGAAAACACCCGTGCTGCAAAAGCGTTGCTCGGTTCATTCCCGAAAATGAATATCCGCATCAATGAGCATGTGTTGGAGGAAGGACACAAGAACCCGGAATATACCATCAACGGAAAGATTGCGGACAGGAAGGGGGTAGAAAGCGAGAAAGGAATCGCATCAGCTTTAACAAGGCCATCAGGCAGGGATGCGAAACAGTAGTGATTGACTTGGATATGCACCTGAAAGAGAAGACGTTGAAAGTGCGTGATCTTGCAAGATACATAGACTGGAGAAGGAATGACTTTGAAAGCGGTTCTATCCATGAATGTTACGTGATTTACAGGAACCGTTCCGTCAGGATAGGAAAGTCCGACAAAGGCCGCGAGGAAATAGAGACGATATTGAAACAATTAGAGCCGTAAAAAATACGGCTCTACGCACAAGGCTGCACAACTTGAAGTTATCGCGTCTTTTCGGCCCTTCCTTGTTTCTGCAAATATAGAATTAATAATCTGATAAACAATGGATATAAAGGAATTTAATCGCTACATGGAGCAAAAATACAAAGAGATGGATGATTTCATGCGTTCCAAAGCTCCGGTATTGGCAGGAAACATAGCCAAGCGCACATACAGGACGATTTCCGTAAAGGGGGATTCACCTGCAACGGCTTCCGGAAATGGAAAGAAACCGGACGGCAGAAAACAGGAGGTTCTTCCGCTTCCTCCTCTTACGGCCCGTTGCTGAGCGGCAGAAGATACCTGATGGACAGCATCGAATATGTTCCGGCAGATTATCAGGTGACCGTTTACGCCCGTGCCCCATACGCCCCCATACACAACTGGGGAGGTACTACGCATCCCACGGTTACGCCGAAGATGCGGAAATATGCCTGGGCAATGCACTATAAGGAAGCGGGTGAGGATAAAGACAAAGATACGATGTGGAAGCGTCTGGCGCTTACAAAAAAACAGAAACTGGACGTCACCATCCCCCAACGTCAGTTTGTCAGCCCCAAGCCGGGCCCGGAGCTGGAAAAGAAGGTATGGACTAAAATAGATAATGAACTGGAAACAATTATTTTAAAATAAACTCTTATGGAAGAACTGTTCAATGATATGCAAAGGCAGATCGCTACTCAGCTGGGCGATGCCGTCTCTCTGATAGATGAAGACTACGGACAACTGGAAGCCCTGATGAACGGTGAAGACCAATACCCCGTCACCTTCCCCTGTGTGCTGGTAGGCGCGCCCGAAGTAACCTGGCGTTGTTTGGGGGGTGATACCCAGCAGGGCACCTGTACACTGACAGTCCGCCTGGCATTCGACTGCTACGATGATACCCATTACAGTAGCGGACAGGAAGGAAAAGCGGCGGAACGTCTGTCACTGTCCAAAAAACTGAATAAGAATATTCACTTGTGGAAATTCAAAGGCTGTGCCAGGGTGATGGTACGCAAGCATACACGCTCGTTTTCCCTGCCCGGCGGCATCAAAGTCTATGAACACACTTACGAGACCGATGTGGTTGAGGACTAGAACAGTGACATCTGCGTATTGATGCTTTTCAGCCCCTCAATGATGCGCGGCTCCGCACTGGCATTGATGATGTTGTAAAACGTCTTTTCGCAGATGTGGTATTTCGGCCAGATATGACGGCGCAGTATTTCGCGGTTGCTCAGCCCCGAACGGCTGTGCTCGTCGTAGATGCGGATGATGTCATCCACCCTGTACAGATAACTGCGGCCTACTATTTTTCTGTGTTTACGCATCTTTTTGCCTTTAAAATGGAAATAACTAAATAACCTGCTGAATATATTGATTAATACCTGATTGTATCTGCAAAGATAGAAAATATCACTATAAAATTCAGTTAAAACAGAAAAAATATTCCGTTAATTCACATATTCGTCAACTCCGTATCATCCGCATATTGTATATTCGCACCGTGTTCGCGACACAGAGACAACATTTATTTTTTAATTCTTAATTCTCAATTCAAAAAGATTATGGCAGAAATAAACTATTCCATTGCAGAAATGAAAAATCCGTCCGACAAGGATGCCACTCCCAAATATTACGCCAAGATGCAGGCAAGCGGTGTGGTAGACCTAGACGACATGGCCGAGGAAATATCCTACGCCACCACCCTGACCGACGGTGACGTGCTCAACGTGCTCCGCGCCCTCATCAAGCAGATGAAGAAGAACCTCGCGGCGGGCAAGATTGTCCGCATGGAGAAGTTCGGCTCGTTCCAGTTCCAGCTTTGCAGCAAAGGCGCAGACTCGGAAGAGAAGTTCTCGGCCGACAGCATCAAGAAGGTGAATATCCAGTTCCGCCCCGGCGCGCTGGTGCGCGAGGCGCAGAATCTGAAGACGCTCAACTTCAAGAAGGTGCCCAAGAAGACGGCCGGGAAGGACGTACCGGCCAAGGCGCAGGACTAGCATGGGGTAAATGCCAGCCTACTATGCAGTGATTCACCGACTACCCCATAGTAGATGACCGGCTACTATGGGGTAGTTTTTTATTAGTATGAACCATAGGGCAGACCCCGTGTGTCTGTCCGCAAACACGAAGGAAGGAGACAAGAAGTATGAAAGCAATTTATATGAGCGAACTGGCACTGGAGTATTTTCCGCGTTCTACCAAGCGGAGTGCCGTGACGCAGCTGCGCCGATGGGTGGTGCTGTGCGTGCCGTTGCAGCGCAGGCTGGAAGAACTGTCGTTTCATAAAGGGCAGAGGCGCTTACGCCGTTGCAGCATGAGGCGGTGGTGGAGTTTCTGGGTGAACCGGGAGAATAGACCTTTTTTGCGGAGGTCTGCAAAATGATACTCCCCGCAGACACAACCGTCTGCCGGGGAGTACTCGTTTTCTTGTTATAGGTTATATTGTTATTTTTCGATGCCTTGTTTTCGCTGTTGTCTTTATTGACGAAAATCGAAATGATGGAGACAATAGCTGTTCCTCCTAAGAAAGTAGCAAGCCAAGGTTTATCCAGATACAATGCGTAAGCAGCAACGGCGAGAAACGCAATCAGACATAAAAACGCAAAAAACATACCCCACCAGTTCATTCTTCCTGTTCTTCCGTCCGCTTTGCTTATTATTTGGAGCTTCTTCTCATCCATCTTATGCCTGTGGCTTTGTTCTTTTATTGAAGCGTCAATCAAATAATCTACAATGCGGGGGTCTATTTGTTTGTATGCTTCAAGTTCTTGAGGGGAAGGCAGACAATTATCATCTACTGTATAAGTTTGTTCCAATTGTTTCCCGACCCCTTGCTCGGTAGAGACCTGAGTCTCTTTTTGTTTGATTTCTTGCTTACCCATTTCTTAAAGCTAGTTTGTCGAATGATTTACGTACATCTTTTTCGATAGCTTTGCGGTCTTTTAATACATTCTGACGGTCATCCGAACGACGGCTTTCTTTCCCGAACATTTCTTCTTTTAGTTCAAGGATTTCCTTTGATTCTTTATGGTAGCGTCCTTTGGAAGCATCGCGGAATGTAGACGTTCCTTTCTTTATGAAACGACTCAATTCTTTTATTACACACATATTGGCCTCCATTCTTAATTGATTTATATTTAAACCCATATTCCAGTAAAAAGGTTCGCACTTTTATATTTAATTGTAATAGCTATCGGAATCTTCATTTTGAAACACGCTACAAATAAACGAAAAAAGAATGGTTTACGCAATTATTGTCGCTACTTTGTGGTTCTCTTGTGGTCTTTTTGTGGCTTCTTCGTAGTGTGGCCGTGCTGTTCCGGATACAACAATCCCCGGCAGACACAACCGCCTGTCGGGGATTATCATTTTGGGACTCATTTCTGTTTCGTGATATTCCAAACCCGTCCTCCCGTCTTGCTCACCGCCCGCTCCATGAACTCCATAGCCTTGTAGTCTTTGGGATCAACGGTGAAGGTCACCGCCACCAGCGGGGGGGGGGTGCTTCTTGAAAGGTGATGGGCATCGGGCGGTCATAGCGTACCCAGTAGGAGAGGAATTCCACGCACCGCGCTTCATCCAGCTGCACCGCCAGGCGTTGGGGACCGAAGATGTCGAGACTTATCCCTTCCATGACACTTTGGTCTTGTCTTCGGGTATGTAGGGAATGACGGTCACGTCTATCACTGCGCTCACCACAACGCGGCCGCTTCCCAGGCAGTCGGGGCAGGTTTCGGTGATCTCGTTCTCTTCGCGCTCATCCAGCCGGGTGAGGCAGCCCCGGCCGCCGCAACGGCGGCACAGAGCTACTTTGGGATGTTTGTATCGCTTCTCAGTCTTCATCTTCGGCTTCATCTTCGTTGTCGGAAATTTCGGATTTGGGAGCATCCGGTCCGGCTTCGTAGTAGTATACGTCCATGATGGCTGTCTCGGTTACAGAAGCTATCACGTAGTCCGCCATGGTGCCTTTCATTCCTTCGTCCATCTTTACGATGGAGTCGCGGAGGTCAGCGGCCTGTACCAATATGTTGGTGGCGACACGTTTTTCGGCACCGTTCTTTTCATCCAACGTGATATAGTAAAGCTTGAACTTGAACCAGCGGTCGGCGGCATCCTCGTTACTGGGGAACAACTCGCTGAAATTGGCGCGTTTCACATCCGATACGGTGAATTCGCCGCTGATGAACGGGGTCATTTCTTCGATGATACGTGCTTCGGCTTCGGTGAAGCTGAGGGCATCCACCAGGTAGGGTTCGGTCACTTTTTTGTTCATTCCATTCTCGGCTACCTTCTCGTAGCGTACTTTGCATTCAAACCATGTGTGCATTGCCATAATCCTTTTGTTTTTAGTGAGTTAATAAAATGTTGTTATTTAAGTGCTTTCGCAATCCGTTGTTTGCTCCATCCTTTTCGCCGATGGAGTATGCGTTTTCGTCCAACATGCGGCGGGCACCGGATTTCCATTGTCCGGCCTTCTGACCCTGGTCTTTCAAATAGTGTTCAATCATCGTTTGATGACAGACGGTGAGAGCGGTGCAGGTTTCTTCCGCCGCTTTCTCTTTTTCCAGTTTGTCACGTACTCCAGACACGCAGCCCAGCAGATAGGATGCCGCCCACAGATCACGCTGTCGCGGAAGGACGCGGCATCCGGCAAAGTGCTCTTTGTAACGGCGCGGCATCAGACCGGAGAATACGGTGGTGAGGAAGTTAAAGGCGTATTCCACTGCCATGCGGTTCACGTCCGTGCCGTAAACGCACATCGTGCAGGTGCCTTTCACCATGAAACCTTTGCTGTAATAGTGCTTGCAGAGCACGTTCAGCAGGTCTTGTTTCCAGCCGCAACGGTAAGGGTCGGCGGTGTTCAGACCGTTGCTGCGACCGATGGGGCTTTCTTCTTTTTCACTGGTAGCTGCTGACTGGTACACTTCTGCCATTTCCAGATTATATTGGGTCAACAGTCGCTGGATAGCGGCTGCGGCGGCATTGGCTTCACCTTCGGAACCGATGGCCTGCGCACCGTCGCGCAGGGCTATCAGTTTCTTTATTTTGTCTATGATGGTCTGTTTGTCCATTATTCGATATAGATTGAAATTATTACAGTTTCATTCTGCTTCACAAACAGAACGGATGTGTTGTTGTCATATACTAAATCAGTATGTACCCTGTTGGTTCTTCTAATGATACCTGCCGTTTTCATATGGTAAATCAAGCGGTCTATACCCGGCTTTATAGTGTTGAATTCAGATTCGTCACCTTTCAATTCCTTTCCCCAAATGTTATGCAGTCCGGAAATTATGGTTCTTACCCACTTGGGGCGCTTCTCCTTTGCGATGTTGCATTTAAATGTGAGTTGTGCCATTTGGGTTTTCTGTTTTGGGTTGATACTTCCATCCGTTCAGGTCGTAGAGGGCGCGGCGTGCCGTTTCGAAATCGGCGAACTCACCCACCTCGGAACCCTCCCAGTGCTCCGCCACCTGCCGCCACCGGATGATGCGGAAGCGGCGGTAGTGGCGCTGATGGTGTACTTAGGATGCGGTGGCAGGGGCCGGCTGTTCATTTTCCTTCTTGGGTTCTAGGTAGAAAGTCTCGTCCTGTACTACCTGCACGCCTATCTTGGGGAAGATGGCTGCCACCTCCTCGATGGCGCGGTCGGCCAGCAGCTTGTCTTTGGCCAGTTCTTCGGTGGTGCGGATGTAGCCGGGGAGCAGCTCCTTGCACAGGTTGGTCACAGCCGCCCAGGTAAAACCTTTCAGGTTCTTCAGCTTGGGAGTGCCGGTGCGAAATCCGAACACGCCGTGGGCGGATTCCATACTCTTTTTCTTGCTGAACAGCTCCTCCTTGTTCTCCGTGGCGTAGGTCTGGATAATCTCGAAGTTGCGTTCCTTGGTGTCGCCCAGCTCCGCCAGCTGTCGGCATACTTCTCGCGGATGCGGGTCATTTCCTGGTCCATGCGGGCGGTGATGCCCTGCACCTTGGCGTCGGCGGCTGCATAGTCGGCAAAGGCTTGTTCGGCGGCTTCGCGAGTGACGCCTGTAATGACTGTTTTCTTTACTCTTTTTGTTGCCATAATCTTGTTTTTAATTAGTGGTTAAGTAGTTATTAGTAGTTACTAGTTGTCAAGTAGTCAACTGTAGGGGCAGGGTCTGCCTGCCCGAATGCACAGGACGAACCGTTTTCGGGCGACCGAACGTCGCCCCTACAGCAAAATGATAGCCGGATTCGGTTTTGACACGTCTCCTGGCTTCTGTAGCTTTTCCTATTCATCGTCCCAGCCGCTGATGTTGTATTCCTGCTGCATGCTGATGCGTATCTCTTCGTCCAGAAATTCCACCAGTTCATTGTATATCTGAATCTGGTCGAGGTTGGTGAATCGTTCCACCTTGCGGCGGATGGCTTCCTTGAGTTGTTCGATTACTTCGTTCATGCGTTTTCGGATTTTGATAGTTTGTATTCTTTCACCACTTCGCTGTGCATCAGATCGTGCTTGCTGTAGCACACTCTTTTCCCCTTCAAGTACCCTGTTACCAGTCCTTTGTCCGCCCATCGCTTGATGGTGCTTTTGCCGCATCCCAGCAGGCGGCATGCTTCGGCCTGGCTGATGAGGTCGGAGGGGGCTTCGGAGGCATCCTTGCGAGTGGCCTTGTTGATTTCGGCACGAAGCCCCAGGCGACGCTCCAGTCGTTCCACCCGCTTCAACAGATTGCGGTAGTCTTTCAGCGACACCGTTGCGGTGGTTTCTTCCGCCTCGTATTCTTCCTTTTGGCGCATCAGGTTTTCCCATACACCGTCCGGCAAGTCGGGAATCAGTTCTTCCAGCGTGAGTCGGCCGGATACGTATTGTGCGGCATCGCGTGCGGCGAAAAAGCGGGCTTCGTTTCTTTCGTCTCCGGGAGCGGTTGATACGTAGGTGTCGAACACCTGTGATTCGGTCATGCGGTTGTGCAATACGTCGGTCTGCGCATCCTTGTGTTCGCCTCCGTACTGGTCCAGCAGGTGGAGGGCTGTTTGGATTTCTTGTCTTGTTCTCATTTCTTTTCTTTGTGTGTTCGGGCGGACACGCGGGTCCGCCCCTACGGGTTATTGGTTTTCTTTTCGTGCGATGGCTTCCAGCTGCTTCTTCACTTTCTTCAGCTCGGGCAGGGTCATTTGCGTGAGGGGCTTGCGGAACTTGGTGTGTGTGCGGCAGAAGAGGTTGATCTTGGCCTTGTTCATTTCAAAATCGGCCTCGTTGTCGGTGGCGTAATCCTTGTTCAGGAAGGAGATGCGGAGCGACAGGGAGTAGATGCTGCGGCACAGGGCTTTCGCTTCGGCTTGTATCCTCTGCATGTCTTTCGGCCGGTCGCCGTTCAGTGCGGAAAGCATACGGCGCGCTTCGTCGAAGGTCAGCTCCTTGGTCCTGTCGGTACGTCCGTCGGTGAACCGGGCGATGAAGTCGTGACGGTCGTCGTCATCGTATCCCATCTTATGGAAACTGGCGTGCAGGGCTTTGAGCTGCGGTGGCGATACGGATTTGTTTGCTGTTGTCTTCATTGTTATGACTTTTTGAATGTTATTACTCTTCAACAGGCCAGCATTTCCGCGCCCCTTCCGGCCAGATGTCGAAATATCCCCTCGGTCCGATGTAACGTCCGCGGCTGAATGCACGGTAGCTTTCGATATACACTTTCATGTCGGCATTGTACATCACGCTGCGGGCGGCACGTCCGGCAGGCAGTTTGCCGTCGGCGTGGCTGATGAAGATGAGCAGTTTGTTTTTGTTGTGCTCTTTGAACTCTACATACTGCTTGAAACTCATCATGGTGTACTGAAAGCTGTCTATCACCACAAAGTCGGGACTTTTCTGACGGTGCAGACGGATATCCAGCTGCTCCATGCTTTCGGCGTCTATCAGCAGGAAACGGCGGTTCACCTCCATCATGTTGAAGCGTTTCAGCGAGTTCTGCATGGTGAGGCTTGCGCCTTCCTCCAGGCTGTTATAGGCCACGCGCCCGAAACGGCACAGGTATTTGCAGAGCTGCATCACGAACGAGGTCTTTCCGTTGCCGCTTTGTCCCCAGATGAGCCACACACCGCGCTTCTCAGGACGGCCGAACGCCTGATACCAGTCGCCGTCAAAGTCGAAGGTGTCGTACTTGATACTCATCATCTCACGCACCCCTTTGGCGTTGCGCTCGAAGGTGCGCTGTTCCGGCTGGGGGGCGCGGCGTTCTTTCTTCTTCACCTGCTCCGCCATCATTCCGCATCTCCTTTCCTGTTGCGGCTTTCGATGATGCGTTTCTGTGCGTGCACCATTTTCTTGACGCGGCGGAGGTCGTTCTCGCTGGCTTCCGCGTCTTTCAGCACTTTCTTTATCTCGGAGTCGGCGGTCAGCCCGTTGGCTTGGCAGATGGTGTAGATGTCGTTCTGCGTGGTGGCGTGCACTTCAAAGAAACGGCGTCCGATGCGGCTGTTTATCTCTTTGTACCCCTTTTTGTTGTAACGGAGGCCGCCCGCCATGCGGCGTTTGATGAAGTCGGTGCTGAGGAACACGATGCCGCTGTGACCTTCCAGACGGTTGTAGATACTGATGAAGTAATTGAAAACACTGTCCGTCAGCTTGTCGCCCTCATCGAAGATGATCAGGGGATTGTTGAGAAAGGCAATCATGCCGATGGCGTATTCCAGCATCTCGCGCAGGTTGGTGCCGTCGGTGGGTGCGCCCACCTGTCTGGCTATTTCGCGCACGAAGTCGCTTTTCTTCATGTCTTCCGAGCAGAGTATGTAGAACACGTTGCGGTGGTTCTTGCGGTAGTCTATGGCGGCGGTGGTCTTTCCGCATCCGGCATCGCCCACCACCCACGTGACGTTTTTGTACATCTGTGCATCGGCCAGGACGAAGTTGATTTCCTTGAAGGCGGTGCTCTCGGTCAGCATCCAGCGTTCGAAGCTGTAGCCTATCTGGGTTGCGATGCGCACGAACATGTCATCACTGATGCTGGTGTACTTGCTGTTCAGTATGGTGGAGATGGTTGCGGCGGATACTCCGCTGAGGGATTCGCTCGCACGGTTACGCGAAGTGTAGTTGTCGCAGTAGGCGTTCAGCGCGTCGCGGATGGTATCCTTGTCTTGCAGTGATAGTTCTTTCATTTTGTTTGAATCTTATTTTAATGGTTATTTAATGTCGTTCAAATAGTGTTCAATGAGGGGGTTACATCATTTCGTAGCCTTTCACATCATCGAAGGTGAGATTGGAAAGTTCCTTGGTCTGTCCGCCCAGGGTGGAGTAGGCCAGTTCCATTCCGTCCTCGTCTTCTTCCTGCTCCAGTTTCTCGGGCAGGGAGATGGGGCTTTGCGCCTGCCTTTCTCGTAGTCCTTCCGTATCTGTTCCATCTTCTCCTTGCTTACGTTTTTGGGCTGGGGAGTAGAAAGCCCGAACAGTTCGGCAGCTATTTTTTCGTCCAAATCAAATTCTTCAGTGGCAATCTGTAGCAATCCCATAGTCTCTTTACTCTGTTCGATGGCGCGGCGCATATAGCTGGTCTGTTCCTCGGTACGTTCCTGCGTGCTCGGCAGATGGATACCTTCGGAGTGGCATCGGTACTGTATCTCAACTCATTGTTGGCCAGCACTTCCCATAGTTCGATGTGGGTCATATCCATAGGATCATAGAAGATACGGAATTTGCGTCCGGTGTTGCGTAGCGCCCATGCTTCATTGCGAAGCCCGTTTTTGCCATATACATCGTATTCGTAGGACTCCTTGTTGAGGTCGAAAGCCAGTCCCTTGTTTGTGTAAGTCACAGTCTCAGGCTTTTTCAGCCAAAACATCTGTATCAGGTCCATGGCGGTGACAGGCTGCGTTTCGGGATTTTCGCTCATGTGGTACATCTCGATGCGTGCGATGCCTGTGGCGGGATGCGGGGCATTGTTCCACTGCTCGCGGCATTCCTTGTATATCCTCTTCACTTCCTCCAGTGTGGGAAGGGCGTAGGCATTCTGTTCGATGAATTCCATATTGGGATGACTGTTCTTTTTCACGGTGGTGACGTTCTGTCCCGTGAAGTGCCATATCTTGTGCAATATCTGCGACTGGAAACGGCCGAAGCTGATTCGATGGTCTTGCTGTTGCCGTTGTAGGGCATCGTGGGTTTGCGCAGCACGGCTATCTTGTCGAAGAACCCCTGTGCGGCGGCTTTCCTGTGGCCGCCCTGGTTGTCGTTCACTATCTCGTAGGGGCGGACACCTGCCACCTCCACCGCCATGCGGAAAGCACGGTACTGGCTGTCGAAGTTCTCGTTCGGGGCGATGTCGTAGCCCAGAAACACTTCGCTGTAGGCATCCATCACTTCGTATACGGAAGTGGTGCACATCTTTCCGCCCTTGTTCTTATAGTACAAGTTGAGTTTCGTACCGTCACTGTACACAGTGAGTCGCGCATGGTGGGCATTTCCGTTTTCAGCAGGGAAGTGTATTTTCCTTTCCATGCCTGCATTCCGAATACGGCTGCATACCACAGGGGCATCACTTCGGGGGCATAGAGGTAATTGCGCAGGGTGTTGGGTGACTTGATGGGCTTTAATGCCTGTGTCTTGTCTCTCTTCCATTGGCTCTCTTCTGCCAGACGGTTGAATTCTTCAAATATCTGGCTTCCGTGTAAACAGGCACACGGCTGCGTCTCAGTCTCAGTATCAGGCGTGCTTCGCGCGGTCCTATCTTGCGGGCGGAGCTGTTGCCGTTCTTCTGGCTGACCAGCACGATGTAGCCGTTTTTTTATAGTCGTTGAGCTTCTCGCGCAGGCGGCTGCTCCTCGGCAGGGTGTGCCCGTAGAGTTGGCGCAGTTTCTCGCAGGTGCCTTCCGCCAGTTCCCATGCCACCTTGGGGCGGCTGTGTCCCAACTTGCCTTGCGTAGCCCTTGCTTCCGCTTCCACGCGTACCATTTCATTCAGTACCTGGGCGTTCAGTACATATTCTGCCTGTTTTTTGTCTGTGAGGCCGCTTCCGTCGGCCAGTGTGTGGCGGCGGTAGAAGTCGATCGCTAAGCTGTCTGTTCGTAGAATATTGCTCATAAGCTGGTTCTTTAATTGGATTTCGGCATCGGGATGGATTTCGTTGTACCTTTGACGTACGGGGGCAGGCAGCGAGTTGTAGTCTATCAGCGCTATCCGTCCGTTTCCTCCGCGTTGGTGGAATACGAACTGCCTGCGCTTTGAATAATTGATGTATTGCGCCTGGGTTATCACGCCACCGTCCACCAGTTCGGAGTGGGTAACACACTTTACGTTTCCGTACATTTCCATAGTCCTTTGTTTCTTTATCTTTTTTTTTGTGCAAGCCCCCGGCATCGAACCGGGGTGAAAGCCACCTTTTCCATCTTCTTACCTCTTGATGGAGTACCACCTATCAAAAACACATGGTTTCAAGAATATCTATTATGATGAAAGCTTTGTTGTCCTGAATACTTCGGAAAGGTTCTTTGCTTACTCCGTTCTATTGCACTTTATTGCCATTGTAATCGTATTGATATACCTTTCCGGCTACATCTATGCTCTTCAAGTGGAATCCCAGTGGAGCCGCTTCTTTTGCAAACTCTTCGATGTTTTTGTAATCCATATTTTCAGGAATTTCAGTCTCTGAGCAACGTTTCATATCCTGCTGGTTGTAAACGAATGGATTATTGTTTATCCACGTAACTTTCACTTTCATTTTACAGCCTCCTTTTTATCCTTATTCGTTAACACCTCGAACAGTATGACACCGGACAGTACAAGTAGCACCACACTGGCATCTATCTCTTTTCCTGTCGCATCCATACCGTCGGCTAATGATACTGCCATCAACATTCCAACGCTTGCTGCTATTCCTTGAATGATTCTGAATGTTCTCATATATTTATGTTTTAAATGGTTGGCTTTTTTGGTTACTTTGTATCCTTTATTTCTAAGATACATTGCTACATAGTTATCATCGCCCACATCTTGAAGGACATCGAAAAGATAACCTTTTACATAATGGGATACTGCAACCGCATTTGCATACTCGATGTTCTGCGAAATGAATCTCGCTTTCTCTGTTCTTCCTAAGTTTTTGAAAGCTTCTTCAATCTTGTCCATAATTACTCTGTTTATAGGGTTACTACATTCTGATAGGGATTCTCCGCTTCTTCAAACAGCTTTCCGCCATGATTCAAAGCCCATGCGCGGACAAGCATTGCCAGTGCGCTGTCTGTTTGAAACTTTAATGCAGCATACACGGTTACTGTAGACACTCCTTTGATGTCCGCAATCTCCTTTACCTTGTCTTTGTCCAGCTTGATGTACCTTTCTTTTTTTGCCATATTCTTTGATTTATGAGTTGTTATTTCTATCTTTGAGGGCTAACTTAATTCATTAAGATGCTGCAAATATAAACACTTTGCGAATACAAACCAAACATTCTGTGAAATATTTCGCAGAATGTTTATTGCAAATTTTTGAATATGGATAAAAAGAAGATGCTCGAACAATTGATTGAGTATTATGATAATGGTAATAAATCACAGTTTGCTAAACGATTAGGTATTACACCTCAAGGTGTTAGCACATGGATATCCCGTAATACATATGATAGCGAATTGTTATTCGCAAAATGCGAAAATGTTAATGCGGAATGGCTCCTCACCGGTGAAGGTTCTATGCTCCGTACCGAAGAAACACCGTCCGTTATGGAGAAAACTGCTCCATCTGTGGAGTTAATCTCTTCCACGAAAGATAATACTGTTACTATCCCCATAGTGGAAATATCCGTAGCAGCTGGCACTGCCGGTTTCCCTAATCCGAATTATATAGAGGTAGTGGACGGGATAAAATTGCCAGCATCTATGCTACATCGTCATGCACAATATTATTGTATCAGGGTAAAAGGGGACAGTATGGCACCTACCATATTAGACAGTTCTTATGTCGTGGTGCGCTTATTGGACCGTGCCGAATGGGAAAACCTCCGCGATCAGCACGTGTATGTCATCAGTGATTGTGATGGACGTTCCTATCTCAAACGCTTGAAAAACCGATTCCATGAACACGGCTTTGTTACCTGCATGAGCGACAATCCTGACAAAGTGAACTATGGAAACTTTAACCTCATGGAAGATGAAATAAACTCCATTCTGTATGCCGAATTCTATATTAGTGCCAAAATGCCGAATATCCATGAAACTTATTATAAGAAAGTA
>ENA-OQCE01000235-OQCE01000235.1-human-gut-metagenome-genome-assembly--contig:-NODE-235-length-26593-cov-2.821393_pt1 | contig 26593 bp, 34 predicted proteins | sample MGYA00242495_ERZ504572 | MGnify/ENA primary metagenome ERZ504572 (study PRJEB26092, sample SAMD00036228) | human gut metagenome | host: Homo sapiens | study: EMG produced TPA metagenomics assembly of... | reverse complement strand
TCCATTCCTCTTTAATTCCTGTTAATTTTTCGATATAATCTAGAGAAGGCATATGTATTCAACTCACTTTCTTTATTGTTTGATCACTTTAATTGTAGAGGATTTGAGTGCATATGCCTATTTTTTTTATTGAAAAAAAAGTAGGCGCTGAGAGGACACGCATCTGGACGGTCACTTTAGCGCCCCAAAATAAATTATAGAACCGCTTTTTTCCCACCAAAAAAGCCGCAAAGAACTCGTTTTTCATGTCTTTGCAGCTTTTCAGTTTATCTCATTCCAAAGGGTTTACGGCAAGGAAACGCTGGAGCATCTTGTTAAAGGCCCAGGTTTCTTTTCCATCTGTCTGGAACTGGTTAAGAACGGCATCCGTTTCATCGGCGTAATGAACAATAAAGGCCTCTTTCGTCGCACAAAAGACGGGGGAACCTTTTTCGTGATCCCCATGATGGGAAAGGATGATATGAAGAAGCTCGTCAAGACGGATGCGGGAAAGATCCGGGATATTTTCCGCAATGCGGCTGATTAGCATGGCCCCCATGGAAATATGGCCCATGAGCCGGCCTTCCGTCGTATAAGGGAAGCCAAGGCCGGCGGAAATTTCCCGAAGCTTACCGATATCGTGCAGAAGGCTCCAGCAAGGATGAGATCAAGGTCCACCCCACCGATGGTCTTGCCCATGCTAAGAGCCAGGCGGGCCACACAAACCGTATGATGCAGCAGACCGCCGACGTACGCATGATGAAGCCGCATTCCTGCCGGATTCCTAAGAAACCGTTCATACCGCTTCCCAGAAAACACCTGCTTGACCAGACGCTGAAGCGGTTCATCCTGGATGCGCCCGATGAGGGTCTGAAATTCCACTTCCAAGGACTCAAGTCGATGGTCCTGTAGGCAGCAGCATGGATAAATCGGTTTCCCCATCGGAGGAACAACTTTCTGCACAATGACCTGCAGGTTTTGGCCGCCCATGGGTGATGCATACTTATTGGCATCGACACGGCCGCCAATGATAAATGGCGTCGGTCCCTCCATGGTGCGCAGGCGATTGATAGGGCCTGCTTCAAAGCAAATGAAAGGAAGGGTTCCGCTGTTATCTTCCAAAAGGCCCCGGGCGTATGCCTTGCCATTGGAGCTTGTACCTACCTTCTGCAGACGGACAAGGCAGGGCTGCTCCAGATCATTACCGAGTCTTACATCTTTGATCATGAAAGCACCTTCTTTAGATGCTTTGGAGGACAAGGTCCTCATGGGCACGAATTACTTCAAAATGGCGGCCCGACTCCTGGCACCATGCAGTAAGAACGTCTTCCAGATGCGCGATAACAGGCAGTTCCGTCAGCTGATGGGTACCATCGACAAGGTTAAGTCCCATATTGAGGGCCTTCTGGGCGACATGATATTTTACATCGCCTGTAACGAGCGTATCCGCTCCGGCGGCCATGGCATCATCCATGAAGTCAGCTCCGCTTCCGCCAACGACGGCAACCTTAAAGACCGGCTCCTCACCGCCGGCAAAGGTGACATGGGCGGCGCCCAACTGATCCCGCACGTAAGCTGCAAAATCCTTCAGTTCCATCGGCTCACCAAGGACACCAATACGGGCAAGTCCCTGCTCCGGACAGTCCTTACGGGGAATTTCCGTTACATCGTTAAGCCCCAGCCTGTCTGCAAGGACATCGTTGACGCCGCCACGGGCAGCATCAAGGTTGGTATGGGCGGCATAGACAGCAATGTCATGTTTGATCAGTTCATACATGACTTCCATCTTTGTATCCGTCACAGCAAGGGAGCTCGGCAAATGGAAATAGTAGGGATGATGGGTGATGATAAGGTCCACCTCTTCTTCAATGGCCTGTTCCGCCACTTCTGGCATCAGGTCAAGGGCCACCATGATCTTATGGACCGGGGCTTCCACATGACCCAGGAGCAGGCCCGGATTATCCCATTTTTCCGCATAGGTAAGGGATGCATATTCGTTCATAAAGACGCAGATGTCACTGACAGTCGTTTCCATGTAATATTTCCTCCAATCGTTTTTTCGTCTCTACGGATGTTTGGTAATGCTCACTTTGGCGTGCTTTGGAACTTTTTTCCATACTGGAAAGAAGCCGGTCGTACTTGGCGATGAGACGGCGGACAAACATTCCAAGAAGCGGATGATGGCGCCGCACAAGGTCATCACCGACAAGGTCGGTCAGTCCTTCATAATGAAAGGACGGATCTTTGTGAAGAAGCAGCACTTCATAGATGCGATTCCCTTCCTGGACCAGTTCTTCCCGCAAAATTCCCCAGCCGGATCGTTCACACCAATGACGCAGTTTTTCGCTGTCATTCATAGGCTGCAGAATGAGTGTTGTGAGCGTGGGCGACGCCAGGACTTCCGGTGCCGCGTCAAGGATTTCCACCATCGTGCCGGCTCCCATGCCCGCAATGACAACCGTGTTTGCTTCACCAGACGGGTAACCGTCAGTCCGCTGCCAAGGCGCACAGAAATTACATCTTCCAGGTGATGGCTGTGAACTGTTTTCCATGCCGCTTCGCAGGGACCTTCCCCAATATCGCCGGCAATGGCTTTTTTCACCCGTCCTTGACTGATGGCCATAACGGGCAGGTAGGCATGATCGGTTCCCACGTCACACAAGGTGCCACAGGAGGGAACAAGAGAGACGAGAAAATCAAGGCGCGGACCGGCGGTTATCATAAAAGCACTCCTTTCAGGTACCGTACCATTATATCATAAAAAGAAAGAAACTCGGCATTTTTAGAGGGCTGAAATTGACACGCCAAAAAATGACGCAGTGACTTATCCTTTCTAAGATGTAAAAAGACGCCCCATCGTGTTTCTTTTCTTGAAGGCCCAAGGACTGATGACAGAAAAAGAAGCCGATGAGCTTTTTACCTTTTTACTCTACGGCTCCTTCTATGTAAATAAAATGATGGGGTTTACAAAAGACCACGACTGGTACAGACTGCAGGGACGGATCATATCCTTCATCCTTGCAGGGCTTTCTTCCTAATTTGCAAAAGCTGGCCGCAGCAGGAAGGATAAAAGAGTGCCGTTTCCTATTCCAGCAGGACGCACTAGCTCCAACTCCCCTCAGCAAAAGAAAACACAAAGAAAAGCGCTGTGAAGAAATGAAGGCATTTTTCATGATTCACAGCGCTTTATTCATCTCATAAGCATCAGGATCGAGCTGAAACAGATAATTTTTTGCGTCATCGAGACTTGTTACATCCGTCCAGCCGAAGATGCGAAGGTGATGGGCAAGGGTAAAAGCCGCTTGAAAACGTTTTGTAACAGCAAGGGCCTTTTCTAGGATGGGGCGGGATTCAGGCCCCGTAAAATAGCCTTTCATCGCTTCCCGAATGAGCTCATCATTTTGAGCGCCCACTTTTCTCGAAAACAGCTGTGAACAAACAAAAAGAGATCGATCACCCGAGGGTCAGCATCAATGAAACGCTTTTCATTTTCCCAATCAAGGAGGGTTACACTGTCTTTTTCCCGGTCGTAAGCAATGTCCCGCAGCCGGCGACCGTGATGAAGGCCAAACCCATGAAGTTTACCCAGAGCTTCTCCCGCCTTATAGAAAGCTTTTCTGCGCACATCCTGCCAGGGAGCTTCTTTGGCTACGCTTGAAGGGTCTTGCCCACGGCCTTCATAACAAAGTAATCATCATGAAGAAGGACGATTTCCGGTGCCATCGGACCATATTGATTGACTGTCAGGATTTTATAGACTTCACACCAAAAGGCCGCGTCAACGCTTTGTTTGGCAAAGCGGTTGCGATGGTTGGAAAGACGCCGTTTGATAAAATAAGGCTCGTTTTCGTACAAAAAAGGCATGACACGCCGGTCAGGCTGTTTCTTGATAGCGTCCGTCACCGCTTTTTTAAATGCTAACTGCATAAAAACACGCTTTCTTAGGACAGGCTGCGGATGAGTTTTCTTGTTGGCAGGATCCTTGCTGCAGACATGCTGAGCTCATCCACTCCCATTTCGATGAAGATCGGGATCAGTTCCGGATCGGCCGCGGCTTCTCCGCAGATGCCCACCCAGATACCCGCGTCATGACCAGCTCGGATGGTCTTATGGATAAGCCGCAGTACAGCAGGATGGCTGGCTTTTCCCAATTCTTCAAGCTGGGCGTTCTGACGGTCCACGGCTAAGGTGTACTGGACCAAGTCGTTCGTGCCGATGCTGAAGAAATCCACTTCCTGGGCCAGTTCATCACTGATAACCGCCGAAGCCGGGGTTTCAATCATAATGCCAACTTCAAGATTGGGATCAAAGGGAATTCCTTCTTCATGAAGTTTTACTTCAGCAAGATGAAGGAGCTCTTTTGCCGCCCTTACCTCTTCAACAGAAGTGATCATGGGGAACATGACCGCCACATTTCCGTAGTGGGATGCCCGCAGGATGGCTCGCAGCTGGGTATAGAAGATTTCCGGACGGGCAAGGCAGATACGGATGGCACGGAAGCCTAAAGCAGGGTTTTCCTCTTCCGGCAAGTTGAAATACCCCACCCGTTTATCGGCCCCAATATCAAGGGTGCGAATGATGAGTTTTCGCTGTCCCATTGCCTGGGCTCCCTCTTTGTAAGCCTCAAAGAGATCTTCTTCCGTTGGATAATCGTTTTTCCGGAGATAAAGGAACTCACTGCGGAAAAGGCCGATACCTTCGGCATCATTTTCAAGGACACCTGGCAGGTCCCCTTCCTGTCCGATATTGGCGTAAAGGGCAATGGAGCGGCCTGTCTTGGTTTGTGTCGGGAGCCTTTTAAGGCATCCATATCTTCTTTACCCTTTTCCTCGGCTTCCAATTTTTTCTTCATGGATGCAAGGGTTTCCGGTTCGGGGTCAAGGTATACCGTGCCCGTCGCACCGTCAAGGGCCGCAAGCTTACCGTTCCAGTCCTCCCCAATTACCTTTTCCGTATGTACAATGGCAGGAATGCCCATGGTACGGGCCAGGATGGCGGTATGGGAGTTGGCACTGCCGCCGCTCGTCACAAAGCCCATGATGAAATCCTTATTGAGCTGAACCGTTTCACTTGGCGTCAAGTCGTCGGCACAGATGATTACAGGGTGGTCAATCTTGGCTGCCCAATCGAAATCGCGCTTCATGAGGGTGCGCAGGACCTGTCCCATAATATCGTGGACGTCGGCAGCACGGGCTTTCATGTATTCATCGTCCATGGATTCCAGCATGGCAGCAAACTGCTCCCCTGCCGTTCCACTGCGCCTTCTGCCGTCAAATGGTTATCCGTCATGAGCTTCGATCATGTCCACAAGATCAGGGTCCTGGAGCATCATTTGATGGGTTTCAAAGATGCCAGCTTCCTCTTCACCGATTTCCTGTCGAGCTTTCTCGGCAAGTTCGCCCAATTGGGCAATCACTTTTTCCTGGGCCGCATGGAAGCGGCGCAGTTCCGCCTCGGGATTAAGGCTCGTAAGAAGGGTCACACGATCTTCATCGGAAGCGTCTGGTTTGGCCGCAATCGGAGCCACAGCCACACCGCTGGAAGCGGACTTTCCTTTGATGATAATCATAGGCACCTCTTAGAGATTTTCCTTAAGGAAGGATTTCAAGGTGCTGGCGGCTTCCTTTTCGTCTTCCCCTTCAACCGTAACGGTAATCGTCATACCAGCTTTGATGCCAAGGCCCATGACGGTAAAGATGCGTTTAAGGTCGCCGGTCTTTCCATTGCCTTCCACCTTGCAGGTCGACTTGAAGCCAGCGGCGGTCTTGACCAAAAGTCCCGCAGGACGAGCATGGATACCCGCAGGATCCGTAATTGTATAGGTAAACTTTTCCATTGTAATTCCTCCTCAGATTCCATAAGCAAAAACACATATTTCTTTTATTTTATAGTGAATGGGATTGTATTGCAAGTGCTTCCCTCAAGGAAGAGCCGTACCGATAGCACAAGACAGTCCCGTTGGCAAAAAAGAAGCAGCACCATGAAAGATAGGGTTCACGGTGCTGCACAAATTCATTCTGGTTTCTTAGCGGTTCTTTTTTGAAGTATTCCAAAGCAACTTCCGGGAAGAGAGCGTAGCTTAAGACGTCTTCCACGCTAGCATTGGGATAGCCTTTTGCGGCAAGGTCAGCGCGCATCTTATCCATTTGCGGTGCGATATCATCGGCCGGACGATGGGTAATGGGCTGTTCACCATTTTTAAGGACCAGTTTTTTCAGCTCTTCGCTGATTGGGCCCGGCGTTCTGCCATATTTGCCGCGGACAATGTCGCGGACTTCTTTCGGGATCATCTTGTAACGGCCGAGAACAACGTTCATGGTAGCCATGGAGCCAACAATCTGGCTGCTGGGCGTAACAAGAGGAGGATACCCCAGGTCAGCACGGACTTTCGGCATTTCCTTCAGCAGGGCATCGTACTTATCGGCAACGCCCATCTCAGCAAGCTGTTTGCGCAGGTTGCTGAGCATGCCGCCGGGAATCTGGAAGCTGAGGACCTGCGGGTTGATGTCGCTGCTGTTTGGCAGGTTGAAGGTCTTGATAAGGTCGGCTTTAACCTTCTTGAAGTGATCAGCAATCGGATAAAGTTTGTTGACATCAATCTTCGGGTCCCGTTCCTGACCGGTCAGGGTGTAAACCAGGGATTCCGTGCAGGTATGGCTCGTGCTTTCAGCAAACGGGGACATGGCTGTATCAACCATATCGGCACCGGCTTCAACAGCCTTGAGGATGGTCATGGCACCCATGCCGCTCGTGCAGTGGGAGTGAACATCGATAGGTACATGGATTTCTTTCTTAAGGGCCGTAACGAGGTTGTAGCAGGCGTAAGGAGCAAGCAGGCCGGACATATCTTTGATGCAGATGGAATCAGCCCCCATTTCTTCCAGTTCCTTGGCAGGCTTCACAAAATCGCTGTCCTTGTGATACGGACTGATGGTATAAACAAGCGTACCCTGGGCATGGGCACCGGCTTCCTTGATGGCCTTCATGGAGCATTCCAGGTTCCGTGTATCATTAAAGGCATCAAAAACGCGGACAATATCAATGCCGTTTGCCACGCTTCGTTTAATGAATTCCGTAACGACATCGTCTGCATAGTGGTTATAGCCCAGGAGGTTCTGACCGCGAAGCAGCATCTGCAGTTTGGTATTCTTCACATGGCTGCGGATGGTGCGCAGGCGTTCCCAGGGATCTTCATTCAGGAAGCGAAGGCAGGAGTCAAACGTAGCACCGCCCCATGCTTCGAGTGCGTAGAAGCCGCAATCATCTAGGGCTTCCAAGACGGGAAGCATATCGCTCGTACGCATTCTCGTTGCGCAGATGGACTGATGTCCATCTCTGAGGACAGTTTCCACGATCTTAACAGGATTCGGGTTATTCATGTTTTAAACCTCCCATATTCTTAACATTTCTGTTGTCAAATAAGCTAACTGTTTCCATTATAACATAAGACTTTCTTTTCTGTGTAATAGAAGAATCCTTATTGGAGGTATAAGTAAGAGTTCCCTTATTCTTTACTCGGTGCACAAATCGAGCTGACTTCAAAAAGGACGTACGACAGCATAGTTGGGGCTATTCAAAAAATGAGATCGTGGTATGTATTCTATTCCGATACGCCGTGCCCCCATTGGCATCAGATGAATCTCTTAAAAGCCAATGGGGGCACGTAACTACATCGTTTCGGTGCGATTTTCGCGCCGAGCAAAAAACTAAAGGAGATGGGCCTCAGTTCCTCCCCGCTTTCAGGGCAGAGATAAGCCGGTGCGATATCAAGGGCCGTACGGCACCCCGTACCGCCTTCACGGGCAATACGATGGCAGCCCGCGCATAGGCCACAAGGACGGATCCCGTAAATTCCGGGTTCGAATCAAGGTTAGGGCCAGTTCAAAGATATGGTTGTGTTCGCCGTCTGTGCCTGTTTTCCCGGAACGGATGACAAACCCGCCATGGGCAAGACCACTATGATCTCGCTTCATTTCTTCCTCACTGATGAAGTGGACCGTCGTATCGTAGTCACTGAAGTAGTTCGGCATGGTTACGATAGCCTTTGTCACAGCCTCAGCATCGGCACCTTCTTCAAGGACAGCAAAAACTTCACGCGTATGTTTTTCCCGCGTCGTAAGTTCCGGGTTCTTGCCGGCACGAACCGCGTCAAGAGCGGTTTTCACGGGAATGGTGTACTGCTTGGCGTCCTTGACACCGGGAATGCGGCGAACCGCGTCACTGTGGCCTTGGCTGACGCCTTTGCCCCAGAAGGTATAGTCCTTCCCTACGGGAAGGACGGCATGGCTATAGACGCGGGCAAGGGAAAATAGGCCCGGATCCCAGCCAACGGAGATGACCCCGACGTGATTTGTTTCCTTACCGGCTGCATCAACGGCCGCAAAATGGTCAGGAATGCAGGCATGTGTATCAAAGCTATCCACCACGTTGAATTTCTTTACATATTGCGGCGTCTGTTTAGGCAGGTCCGTTGCACTGCCGCCGCAGATAATGAGGACATCGACCTTATCTTGGTAAGCGTCGATATCGTTTACGGAGATGACGGGAACATCGGTCGTTTTGATGCTGACCTTTGCCGGGTCACGGCGGCTGAAGACTGCGACAAATTCCATATCCGGACTGTTTCTAAGGGCCAGTTCAACACCACGGCCCAAATTTCCGTAGCCCATGATGGCAACTCTCGTTTTCATATCGTATACCCCTCCATGTAATTCATCTGGTTTAGTGAAGTAGAGTTACACTATAACATAAAATAAAAGGATTATCATTAATAAATTGAAATTTTAGGGAAGTAAAAAGTGCAAGTTCCTTTCACCAGAATGCCTGTATCAAAGGTTACATTAGACAGAGGATCCGTGCTCTCAAACTGCCTGCTCCAGCAATCAGACACCTGTTGTGCAGGGAACAAGGAAAAAAGATAAGGTGGTTTGGTGCCATGCATTCGAACTTAAAGCTACAGGGACAGCGGTAAGGTGATAGCTATCCCCTACCGTAAAATGTTCCGTTGTACGATGCGCCATGAGCCCATTGCTTCAGATTAATCTTTCTAAAGCAATGGGCTCACGTTCTACATCAAATCAGCCCGATTTTTGGCTGAGTAAAAAGAATTACACAATACACTGCCTCGTCCCCATCCTTTCCGCCTGCTCGCGCAGCCGGCGGATGCGGTCTTCCGTTGCCGGGTGAGTGGAAAAGAGGCTCTTTGCCTCTTTTCCTGCAAAGGGAGAAATGATGAACATATGGGCTGAACTTTCCTGAGCCCCAGCCATAATGGTACGATGGGCGGCAAGGTCGATTTTTTCCAGGGCATTTGCCAGTTCATCGGGGTCACCGCACAGGGCGCCCCCTGCTTCATCAGCCATATATTCCCGGGTCCGGGAAATCGCGAGTTGAATGATCATAGCCATGAGGGGCGTCAGAATGAGGATCAAAAGGGAAGCAATAGGATTTTGGCGATCCCGATCCCTGCCGCCGCCAAACCAGAAGGCAAACCGAGTCAACGCCGAAATAGTGCCTGCCATGACGGCGGCAATAGTGCCAACGAGGATATCCCGATGAAGGATATGGCTCATTTCATGCCCCAAGACGCCGGCAATTTCCGGAGCTGTGAGCGCGTCCATAAGGCCCGTCGTCACGCAGACCGCGGCATGCTGGGGATTGCGGCCCGTGGCAAAGGCATTGGGCACACGGCTGTTCATAACGTAGACCTTGGGCATGGGAAGGTTGGCCCGCGCCGCGAGTTTTTCTACAATGTCATATAATTCCGGCGCCTCATTTCTCGTTACAGGGACACAGCCATATTGATGGATGACCATGGTGTCACTGTACCAATACATGAAGAAATTCATAGCAAGGGAAACAAGCAGCATGAGGCTCATTCCGGATGAGCCCCCGAGATAGTCCCCTAAAAAAACTAAAAGGGCCGTCATAAGCCCCATGAGGGCAGTCGTTCTCAGCATTAGATGACCTCCTTACTGTAGCAGGGACGCGGCAGGGACCAAAGTAATGCCCGATTGTATAACAGCCTTGTAAGACCGTTTCCAGGCTTCTGCCGTATTGGGCCTAGCATGACAGATGACAATGACACTGCCATAACGGTCTGCCAGCTTGACAGCCTGCGCAATCTTTTCCTCAATGGCACCGATATCACTGCTGTTATCGAGAAAGAGCGAGTTATGTCCGGTTGGGATGCCAAGATTTCCCGCTTCCCTTTCTGCCACCGTGGCGGAATTGGTCCTGCTGTCAATAAAGAAAAGGCCATTTTCCCCAATGACAGAAAGAGCTGCGCGAATGGTTGGGCCATGGGCGGTTGCCTTGGAACCCTGATGGTTATTGACGCCGGAAATGCCGGGCAGCTGTCGATGGCTTCCTGCACAAAGGACGCTATCTGAGCCTTTGTCTGCCCTACCCCCACGAAGCGGGTTTCGGAGCTGCCGCCTGAAACGGGTTCCATGGGCAGATGAAGCATAGCCGTGTGGCCGCTGTTTCGGATGATGGAAAGGGCTGCCGCGCTATTGGGTTTAAAGGGAATGACCGCAAAGGTCATCTTAAGGGGCAAGCTCGTCAGTGTCCGTACCGGTCCCAACTGGTAGCCGCAGTCGTCAATGACGATGGCAAGGCGCCCCTTATAGGCGCCGGGAGCAAGTCCCAAAGAATTTTCATCCGCCTTAGCCGATTCTTTTTTCGCAGCCGGCGGAACCGTCTTTTTCTCTTCTACAGGGTGATCCCGAATGGGTCCCTGCTTCTCTTCTTTTTCAATTTTTTCAATCTTTTCTTTTTCGATTTCTTTGCGTTCTTTCTTGCGAACCTTCTCAATCTCTTCCTTAACGGTTTGGGGAAGGACTTCCTTCACGGTCTCGCGGACGGTTTCAGGCAGCGCTTCTTCAACCACATCGGGCCAAGTCAGATCGGGATTATTTTTTTTATGCGCCGCAAGAAACATCCCAAGACCAATAATGACAAAAAGGATCACAAATATCAAGCATCCGCCGTGCTTATTCCTGCGGCGGCGTGGCGAGCGGGCAGCCGCTTGCCGTTTAGGTTTACGAGGCATTGCATTCTCCCTTATGCCCGAGGATGGCTTTTATCATAGATGGCTTGAGACGATGATTGGTGAGGTGAGTATAAATCTGCGTCGTAGAGATATCGGAATGACCCAACAGTTCCTGCACCGTTCTAAGGTCCGCTCCATTATCGAGCATATGAGTAGCAAAGGAGTGGCGCAGGATATGAGGCGTCAAGGATTTGGCAATATGGACCTTGAGCCATAATTTTTAATGAGCTGCCAAAAGCGCTGCCGCGTCATGCCCGTTCCCCGAATGGTCAGGAAAAGATCGTCACAGGGACGGTTTTCCTTGACAAAATGGGGACGGACCCGGCTGAGATACTCCTTTAGATACTCAATGGCATAATGTCCCAGTGGAATGAGACGTTCCTTTGCGCCCTTACCATAAGCAATTACATAATGGGACGCAAGATTAACGCTCCCTACCTTGAGGGCAAGCAGTTCCGAAACACGCATGCCCGTTGCATACATCACTTCAAGCATGGTCCGGTCCCGGTACCCTTCCGGTGTATCTAGGTCGGGCGCTTCAAACAATCGATTCACTTCATCCACGCTCAAGACCTTTGGCAGGACCATCCCCCTTGTTTCCGATTCAACACTTCGCAGGGATCGACCTCAATGGTTCCTTCGGCCGTCATAAAACGGAAAAAGGCCTTCAAAGCAGCCAGTTTCCGGGCAGAACTTGTTACTGCATAATTTTGGGCCTTAAGGACGCTCATATACGTAAGAATATCATCACGGCTGATTTCCTTAATGGGCTTTTTGACCCAGACTGCAAAAAGACGCAAATCACGGCCATAGGACTCACGCGTGTTGCGCGCAAGTCCCATTTCCACCGTTAGATAATCCATAAAAAGAGCAATCTCATCTTCTATTTTATTCCTTAGGGACACTCTGATCATTTCCTTTTTTAAGTACTAAGATCGATTCTGCCTCCACAGGGGCGATCGTCGAAATCGCATGTTTATAGATCAATTCCTGTCTTCCATCGCAGTCAATAATGACCGTAAAGTTATCAAATCCCCAAACCTTTCCGCGAACCTGAAATCCATTGAGCAAATAAATGACAATGGTCTTCTTTTCGGCACGCACTTTGTTCAGGAAGCTATCCTGGAGATTGAGTGTCTTAGCGTTTGATGTTCCCATGAATGAATCCCTCTCTCATTTTTCTATAAATTGTCTTTCTCGAAGCACTTCCAGCATCTTATCCGCAATGGATGGATAGTGAGGCGATGCGTCAAGCATCAGCCAATGGATGTAAGGCATTTTCTTGTACCAGGTAATCTGCCGTTTGGCAAAATTACGGGTTGCCTGCTTGATCTTGGCGACAGCTGTTTTTTTGTCCCATTCCCCTCGAAAATACTGGACACATTGACGGTAGCCGATGCTCTTCATGGATTGGGAATCCAAAGGGATCCCTTGATCATAGAAAAAGCGAGCCTCATCAAAAAGACCCTCTTCCACCATCAAATCAACACGGCGATTGATTCGATCGTACAGGAGGGCACGCTCCATCGTAAGACCAAAGACCACCGCGTCAAAAGGACTTTCGCTGTCCTTTTCTTGGGATACAGGGTCTCCATCTTCCCATGCTTCGATGGCTCTAATTATACGCCGTCTATCATTAATCTTCAATCGATTCGCCGTTTCTTCATCAAGTTTTTCCAATTTTTGATGGAGGGCTCATTGCCATAGCGATCGGCATATTCTGCAAGGGCCTGACGTCGCTTGGTTTGTTCTTCGCTGGTTGAAAAATGGTAGTTTTCAAGAAGGGCCTTAAGATAAAGTCCTGTCCCCCCTACAATGATGGCATATGCCCCCGCCCATGGATTTCCTGGATGAGGGACGCCGCTTCCCTTTTAAAATCAAAGGCCGAATATTTTTCTTCCGGGTCGCGCACATCAATCAGATGATGCACGGGCAAGGGCCCGTTCTTGGGGGGTTGGTTTGGCCGTAGCAATGTCCATACCACGGAAAACAAGCATGGAATCACCGGAGATGATTTCCCCTTTGAGCTTTTGGGCAAGAAGAATTCCACAGGCTGTCTTTCCTGTCGCTGTTGGTCCGAGGATGACAACGACTTTTTCTTTTGCGGTCATGGTATCCTCCTTATGATTCCGTATTTGATGCGGCTGTAGCGGCCGCCTTGGATTTCCTGGGCGCCCAATTCGGTCAAGAACTGTCGGCTTCGTTCCTTGACGACGACAAGAGGGGCCGCCTTGAGTGCCTTTTCAATGACGCTCCGCGTCAGCGGGCGATGATCGGCAGCCGGACGCATGGGGACCATGTTAGAGGAGCCTTCGACAGGATGCTCAAACATAGGGTCAAAATAGACGGCATCAAAGGAGTCAGGCGGAAGACTTTCCAAATAGGCCGCCGTATCCCCCAAAACAGGTTCAATGCGCCGAAGGGCCTTCAATAGGTCCTCATCGCCCTCGTCATAAGAGCGCAGGCCAAGCCGAGTCATTTGATAGAGAATGGGAGATGCCTCAACCCCCACGACTGTTCCTTCGGATCCCACAGCATAAGAAATAACCGCTGCGTCCGAGGCAAGGCCCAAGGTCCCGTCAAGGACCCGGCTGCCAGGCCGAAGGGCCAGGGCTTCCACCAGATGGTCCGTTTTTCCTTCTTTAAGGGCCCGCACGCGGAGCGTTGCCATACTGGGATGGTAATAAAGGATCCCCTCTTCGGTTTCTACTTGGGGCCCTTTCCGCGTTGCGACAAGAAGGCCGACAAGGTTCCTCTCTTTGCGAAGCGTTTCCAAGGAAACTCCACGGGGCCGCTTCAGATAAGGAATAGCAAGCGTTTCCGCCCAGGATTTCGCCATTTTGATAAGCTCCGTACCGCCCTTGAGCCCCACAGTTACGGCAAAGCGCCCTTTCTTCTTCCCCATCATGTCCGTTTAAAGAGCTTAAAGAGCTCCGGCGTCGTCACTTCAATCATACAGGGCCGTCCATGGGGGCAGGTAAAGGGATGTTCCGTATTGAGAAGTTCCAAGATAACTTCCCTCATCTGCCGGATATTCAGGAGCTCACCTGCCCGGATGGCACTGTGACAGGCCGCATAGTGAAGGACTTCCTCCCGTAGGTCACTGGTCTTGATGGAGCGGTTTTCCTCAAGAAGGGTCAGGATATCCTGGATAAAGGCTTCGGCCTCCCCGTCTTCCACATCGGCCGGCAGGGCAGAAACACGCAGGGAAGTTTCCCCGGCAGGTTCCGCGTCGACACCGAGTTTCAGAAATTCGTCGCGATGTTCTGTCACGGCATCCACATCCGCAGCACTTACGGAAAGAAAAAGCGGCATAAGAAGGGTTTGACTGGGGACCGGTTTTTGCTGCCTGATGAAACGGTCATACATGATACGTTCATGGGCCGCATGCTGGTCGATGAGGTAAAGGCTTGTTTCTGACTGGGCGACGATGAAGGTCCGGTTGACCTGTCCCAAGGGCCAGATTACGTCAATCCCACTGGGGGCCTGGATTTCCCCTCGTTCATTCACGGAGCCAGCTATTCCTCCGCTTGTCTCTTCGCCCGTTATGGCATGGGGTTCTGTCGCGCGTGGCACCGTACGCTGCGCGCCAAAGATTTCGTCCGTATAGGAGCGATCAGGCCGCTCAACCTGAGGCTCCGGCGTACGCCAAATCGGCTGGCCAAAGGCAGGATTCTGGGGAAGAAAGCTGCGGCCTTGGGAATGAGGGAAAATACTTACTTCTTCGGCAAGGCTTTCGTCTTTTGGGGAGACGGCTTTTTAAAGGTCACTTCATCCTTTCCGTTTTCCGTCCCCCGCATAGGATGCGTCAGGGCATTTGTAAGTGCGTGGTAGACAGCCCGGTAAACAGCCTGCTCATCACCAAACTTGATCTCACTTTTTTGGGGATGGACATTGATATCAATCGCATGGGTATCCACGGTGAGCTTCAGCATGGCAAAAGGAAACCCTGACTTAGGGATCTGGGACTGATAGGCGTGATCGATGGCACGGCTCACCATCCGGCTTACGATATACCGATCATTGACAAAAAGAGTCTGCCACTGCCGCGTTCCCTTAAGAAGGGTGGGCCGACTGATAAACCCCTTGACACGGATTCCATCCTGTTCATGGTCTACGGGAAGAAGGGCCTCAACGACATTTTTCCCATAAAGCGCCCCAATGACGTCGAGTTCATCACCGCTTCCCGGGGTATTAAGGACTTCCTTGTCGTTATTTTGAAGCGTAAAATGGACATCCGGCCGTGAAAGGGCCATTTTGGAAAGGATATCGTTGATATAGCGACCCTCCGTACTGACCGTCCGCAAAAACTTGCGCCGTGCTGGAACGTTATAGAAAAGATCCTTTACCGTCACGGTCGTCCCCACATCTCCGCCCATCACATCAACGCTCATATTTTCCCCGCCATCGATGGTGATGCTTGTTGCAAACTCCGCGCCTTCTTCCCGTGTGAGAAGGTTGAAATGGCTGACAGAGGCAATGCTCGGCAGCGCTTCCCCGCGAAACCCCAGGGTCTTTAAGGTAAGTAGGTCCTCAGCCTTTACAATCTTGCTTGTTGCGTGGCGCAGTACGGCAAGACGGGCATTTTCCTCGTCCATACCGGACCCGTTGTCCTTGACGCGGATATATTCCGTTCCCCCCTCATAAATCGTGACATCCACATGGGTGGCACCGGCATCAAGGGCGTTTTCCACCAATTCCTTGACAACGGACATTGGCTTTTCAACAACTTCACCAGCAGCAATCTGGTTGGATGTATTTTGGTCCAGGAGCTGGACTTTTGCTTTCACGAAAGTTTTCCTCCTTCCCGTTTGGCTTCTTCCGCCAGTTGATAGAGGGTATTCATGGCCTCAAGGGGGGTCATGGTCATGACATCAAGTCCCATGAGGGTATCCCGGATGGTATCGCCAAAAAGGCTTCCCTGCGTCTCATCCGTCGCCGCTTCCTTGGAAATCTCGACATGATGCGTGCCCTTATGGGAAAGCGGTGCCTCGGCGGCATATTCCTCCAAAAGCTCATCCGCCCGGTCCAGGACCTTTTTGGGCAGACCTGCAAGTTTAGCGACGTGGATTCCATAGCTGCGATCCGTTCCGCCAGGCACAATGCGCCGCAAAAAGACCACATCGTTGCCTTTTTCCTTCACGGCGATGGAATAGTTCTTGATGCCATCAAAAAGATCTTCCAATTCAATCAGTTCATGATAATGAGTTGCAAATAGGGTCTTGGCCTTGATTTTTTCGTTGATATATTCCACCACGGCACGGGCAATGCTCATCCGTCATAGGTGCTTGTTCCGCGCCCGACCTCATCAAGGATGATGAGACTGCGGCTCGTGGCATTTTTAAGGATGTTTGCCACTTCATTCATTTCCACCATGAAGGTGCTTTGCCCCGTGGCAAGGTCATCACTGGCGCCGACACGGGTAAAGATGCGGTCCACGGGGGTGATGACAGCTTCCCGGCAGGGCAGGAAGCTGCCCATTTGGGTCATGAGGACCAGCAGTGCCACCTGACGCATATAGGTCGATTTCCCGGCCATATTAGGGCCCGTCAGGATGATGAGGCGTTCATTCGTCCCATTTAAATGGACATCGTTGGGGACAAAAAGCTCCCGTTCGAGGAGTTTTTCCACGACAGGATGGCGCCCATCCTTGATGATGATTTCACCTTTGTCGCTGAGACGCGGGCAGACATAATTTCCCTTGAAGGCAGCCATGGCAAGAGAATAGATGGCATCAAGCTCACCAATGGCACGGGCCGTATCCTGGATTGTAACAAGCTCATCACGGACACAGTCACGGATTTCATTGAAGAGATAATATTCAAGCTGCTGGATCTTTTCCTTGGCACTGAGAATCTTATTTTCAAAGGCCTTCAGTTCCGGAACAATATAACGTTCCCCATTGACCAAGGTCTGCTTGCGGATAAAGCTATCCGGTACTTGGGAAACCTGCCCTTTGGACACTTCAATATAATAGCCAAAGACTTTGTTGAATCCGACCTTTAGGTTCTTGATTCCCGTTTCTTCCTTGATGCGCAGCTCAAAATCCTGCATCCAGGCATTGTTATTTTCCGCAATATCATGGAGCTCATCCAGTTCGGCATTATACCCCTTACGAATCATCCCTCCTTCCCGGACCGTAAAGGGCGGGTCATCGACAATGCCGCGGCGCAGTTCATCAAGGACGGTTTCATGACTGTCAATGCGGGAGGAAAGCTTTGCCAGGAGCCCATCCCGATAGGGGCAAGCAGGCGCTTAAGGTCCGGTACGGCCAGAAGGGCGGTGCGCAGGGAGGCCATATCCCGAGCATTGGCAGACCCCACTTCGATTCGGGAAAGGATGCGCTCAAGGTCTGTGATTTTTTTAAGGGCTTCACCGAGCTCTGTCCGCAGCCGGGAATCACCTACAAGCGTGCCTACAGCCTGCTGCCGACTTGTAATGCGGGCCGCATCATAAAGGGGGGATTCAATCCACTGCCGCATGAGGCGGGCTCCCATGGCGGTCGCGGTGTAATCAAGGATATCAAGGAGGGTGCCTTTTTTCGTACCGTCCTTCATATTCCGGACCAGTTCCAGATTGCGGATAGCCGTTGCGTCAAGGACCATGGTCCGGTCTGTCGTAATTTCCGTGAGGCGATTCAGCTGCGCCAAATCGCTTTTTACATTGATATGGATATATTGAAGCATGAGTTCAATCGTATCCCGTACAAGCGGTTCGGTATACGCTTTCCCTTCCGTCCCAAAATGACGGGCAAAAGCATCGATTCCCCCATCTTTTTGGAAGCGGTTGACCATGCATTGGGGCAGTTTCTGTGAAAGTTCCTGCAGGAACCGTTCCGGCAGCTGTTCATCCGGGGCAAGGACTAGCTCCGCCGGCTGCATGCGGTAGATCTGATCCATCAGAAGATCTTCCCAATAAGGGCCGGATGCTTCGTACCAACTGGCCTCCCCTGTGGATACATCGGCAAGGCCAAGGACGGCCCGCCCGTCACCTATAGAAACAGCCGCGAGATATTGATTGTGCTCGTCATCAAGGACGGCATCGGAAAGAACCGTTCCTGGCGTCAAGATTTTTGTGACTTCCCGTTTGACGATCCCGACGGCTTTCTTGGGATCTTCCATCTGGTCGCAAATGGCAATGCGATATCCCTTCTTGATGAGTTTGGCCAAGTAGCCATCTACTGAATGAAAAGGTACACCGCACATGGGGATAGGATGTTTTGTATTGCCTGCGCGCTGGGTCAGCGTCAGATTGAGTTCCCGTGAAGCGGTAATGGCATCCCCAAAAAAGAGTTCATAAAAGTCACCGAGACGATAGAAAAGAAGCTTATCTTCATGCTGCTTCTTGATTTCCATATATTGCTGCACCATGGGGGTATACCCTTCACCAGTCTGCGTCATGGTTATGCCTCTTCCTTTCCTCTGATGAGCCACGTCTGGGCCCTTTCCATCTTTACATTGACAAGGTCACCCGGGGCATGGTCCCTTATCTTTGGCCACAGAACCAGATCATTTCCGTCCGTCCGTCCGCTCAGCATGGCCGGATTGCTCTTGCTGGGTCCTTCAACCATAACGGCAAGGGTTCGCCCCACCAGGCGCTTGTTGCGTTTAAGGCAGATCTCGTTCTGCAGTGCCATGAGACGATCCAGCCGTTCGTGTTTCACAGCGTCCGGGACCTGCGCCCCAAAACCAGCTGCCGGCGTTCCTTTGCGCGGGGAATAGATAAAGGTAAAGGCATCATCATATTCAACGGTACGAAGAAGGTCCAAGGTTTCTTCAAAATCTTTTTCCGTCTCGCCCGGAAATCCTACAATGAGGTCTGTCGTGATGACAGCGTCAGGCACACAGCGCGGATAGTTTCTACAAGCTTTAAGTAGCGCTCCCGGTCATAGCCACGGTTCATGGCTTTCATGATGCGGCTGCTGCCGGACTGGACAGGAATATGGAAGTTCTTGCAAATATGCTGACTTTCGGCAATCGTCCTCACAACGGCCTCGCTCATGTCACGGGGATGGCTCGTCATATAGCGGATTCGCTCTACACCAGGGATAGCATCGACAAGCTCCAGAAGCTTGCTGAAGCCTTCCTCTTCGCCTCGATCCTTGCCATACGAATTGACATTCTGCCCCAAAAGGGTGAACTCCTTATAGCCCAAGGCCACGGCCTTTTCAATCTCATGGCAGATGGCCTCGGCACTGCGGCTTCGTTCCCGGCCCCGCACATAGGGCACGATGCAGTAGGTGCAGAAATTATTACAGCCATACATGATAGGAACCCAAGCGGCAAAGCTGCTCTTGCGAACAAAGGACCCCTCAAATTCCTGAGGCATGATAGTAAGGTCATCATAGACGCTTTCAGCGCGGCCATGACCAGCAAGGTGATTTTGCAGGATGGAACTGAAATTGTTTACATGAGCCGTTCCCAAGACAAGGTCCACTTGAGGATATTTTTTTTGGAGGTCCTTGCCCCATTCCTGGGCCATGCAGCCGGCTACACATAGGACCATATCCGGGTTTTCACGCTTCAGGCGCTTCATTTCCCCAATCTTTCCCAGAATCTTTTTTTCCGCGTTTTCACGAACGCAGCATGTATTGATAACAACGACATCGGCATGTTCATAGTCCGCACTGGCCTCATAGCCCAAATCAAGGAGCTGACCGGCATAGTGCTCGCTGTCGCTTTCGTTCATCTGGCATCCATAATTGATGATGGCGTAAGTCTTTTTCATGTTCTTCTCCTTTGTCAGTCTAATAATATATTATACTGTAAAATCGAAGAATTTTGTAGGGACCTTTGACAGAGAGATGACAGATCCCGCAGCCAATCATCTTCCTGACCGAAATAAAATAATAGTTGCCAATGCTCCGCCAATCAGAAGCCCCTTTCGGGGCGGCAATTCCCCTTCCTCTCTAGGTGACAGGGCACGGTCTTTTCCAAGGATCGATCATGTGCCCCCTTTTTAGATGCCGATCCTTTTCAGGAATATTTTTCCCTCATTAAATCCGTTTTTACTATAGGAATCTTTTTTTCTCCCTCTTTTAACTTTTTTTATTACATTTTTCTGATCAATTTTCCGATTTATATGATTTATTTCTTTTTATGTTTTTCTTATAGATACTTTTATTTGTTCTCATTTGTTTTGAAAATTTTCTGAATTATGTTATACTAAAAATCGTGATTTTTGTTACATTTATGTTATTTTGTTCCTTTTTCTCCCCGTTGACAGTAAAATCACGTATCTTCTTTACAGAAAGGAAGTCTGTTATGTTTTCCATTGCCTTGTTCGATTCCGTACGAGCAAATCTCAATGAAACGAGCGATCAGCTCAATTCCCTCTCCGCCCTGCCAGAAATCATGCATCTGTATCGTTACTCCAAATTTTCCAGTCTCCTTACCAGTCTCTCCCGTCAAGGAAAATTCCAGCTCATCATTCTCCAGAGCCTTTCCACGCCCTTTCCCGATCTGTCCCTTGCGCGGCGCATCCGGCAGTACGATCGGCGGGTTCCCATTATCATCGTGACGGACAACGAATCCTTATGTCTTGAGGGGTACGACGTCCCCATCTTCCAGTTCTATACCAAGGCCATGACGGTACAGCAAATGCGCATGGTTCTTGAGTCCCTCATGGATCATGCCCCCGATATGGGCAACCGGTTCTTTATCTTTTCATCGGACCAAAGTATGTATCAGGTTCGGCTTTCCGATATTACCTTTTTTGAAGCCAACCGCTCCTCCCTTTTTATCCACACTACGCAAAAAGCTACGCCTGCCGGGATACACTCAAGAACCTACAGACGCGGCTTCGGCGATTTCCCTTCGAACGGATCCATAAAAGCTTCATCGTAAACACAAAGTTCATCAGCTGCCTGCAGTCCGACTCCCTGATCCTCCAAGATGGCACGGTTCTGCCTGTAAGCAAGCATAAAATGGCGCCCATGCGGCACTACCTGAAGCTTCTCATGGAGTCGTCCCTGCTCTAGGCTTTCACTCGATGTCGCGGATCTGGGAAACAGGGATTGGTGCCTTGTCTTCAAGGTAAAACGCCTGCCTTGATAAATCAATGCGATAGAGGCGGCCTGACACCGTTCGGCAGACGCCGCCGCTCTTGCGCCCGTCCGGTTCAAAATAATGAAGGGTCACATAAGGCGCTCCCCTATCCGGTCCATGAGAAAACGGGTCTTTTGGTCGAGCTGTTCCCGCTGCGCTTCGTCAAGCTCTGCGGCTTGATCCGTGTAATGGGCCCGTTCCATGATGGTTTCTGTAAAGCCCGTCAGCGCGTCAAAAGGCGCAAACTGGGCCGCGCGCTGGAGCCGGGGCATACGGGGCCGAGGGATTCCAAATGGATAGGGATGATCCAAGATTGCAGCATAAGGATCAGGCATGATGACCTCCAATCTGACCATGACGGGTAATGGTCATGGCTTCTTTGCATAAGTTGCGCCCCTTGACAAGGGCATTGCGGCCAAATCGGTGATGGACCTCAAGGGCCGCTTCCTGAAGCCGTGCTTCCCGTGGATCTCCATCAAGAAGGGGTGTTTGCTCGGCAAAAAGGAACCCTTGCCGAACAGGGTCCTGAATATCCTGGAGCGCACATGGACGCAGTGACACTCATCCGGCGCACCCATAGATAGGGATGGGCAAGGCGGTCATAAAGCGCCATCATGCTTGCCATGATAGGCTGTCCGGCATGGGTCCATCCAGCAAGACGAGCCGAGCCATGACTGCGGCTGATGGTGGCAGGTCCCGGGAAAAACCTTGTGGCTGCGTCCGTTCATAGCCAATGGTAATGGCCACCTCATCAGTCACAAGACGTTTGCGGGCAAGGTCCAAGATGAGTTCATCCGTCATCTCCCATGCAATCAGGCGGGCATTTTCCGGTGAATAGGGCTTGGGCAGGACCTGACTTGTGCCGAGGCTGGAGGCTTTGGGATATATCGCTTGATGTCGCTCATACGGCATGATTCCCACCCCCAGGCATGATCAATGAGCAGCTCGGCATTGATGCCAAACCAATCATACAAAAGGGAGGCATCGGAAAGACTGAGGCGGGCAATATCCCCCATGGTGTAAAGGCCATGAGCAGAAAGACGCCGGGCCGAACCGGGGCCAATACGCCAAAAGTCCGTCAGGGGCTGATGGCCCCACAAAGTCCTGCGATAGGCGGTTTCATCAAGAAAAGCAATACGTACCCCATAGGGATCGGGCATCAGGCTTTTGCTACGATATCCATGGCCACCTTGCTGAGATAGAGGTTCGTCCCAATACCGCCCGTTGCCGTAATGCCCGTTTTTGATAGACGTCGCGAATCATGGTCATGGCAAGGTATAGGGCGTCATGCCATACGTCGAAAGGTACGGCGTGGCATCAATCATGACTTCATCAATGGAATAGACATGGATGTCCTGAGGAGCAATGTACTGCAGATAAATGCCGTAGATGTCCCGACTCATTTCGATATAGCGCTGCATGCGCGGCATGGCGACAATATAAGAAAGCGCTTTTTCCGGATGATGCCTAAGCTGTGAATCAAAATGGCTCATCCCCCGGAAAGAACGCTGGGGCGCCTTGCTGCGGCGCAGGGCATTGATTTCATCGACTTTGCGGATCACTTCAAAGAGGCGGGGCCGGCTCGGGACTCCCCGTTTTTTTAGGGGCGGCGATACAGCAAGGCAGATGGTCCGATCCGAGCGACTCTTATCGGCAACGACAAGGCACGTATCAAGGGATCAAGGCCCCGGTCCACACACTCTACGGAGGCATAAAAGGATTTGAGATCGATGCAGATATAATAGCGCAGTTTCATGATTGCCTCCTTTATAAACATTTGTTCGCTATTTATTATAGCACACTTCACTGAATAAAACAGCCCTCTTCCAGAAATTCTTTAGGAACTTCCGAAAGAGGGCTGCGTGATATCCAAATTGATATTCAGTTTTGTAACACTTCGGTCCTCTCCCTTTCCAAGTGGCGGAACAGGAAGCAGCAAATCAGGACAGAAAGAAGGGACCCCGAAGCGGTCACAAGGCCCATCGGAAAAAGGGAATCGGAAAAGGCCCGGGATGCCAAATAGACGAAAGGAATCCTCACAAGGACGATGGCGATAAGATTGTGGAGAAAAGAATAGATGGATTTTTTAGCTGCACAGAAGTAGCCGCTAAAAGAAAAATGGATTCCCGCAAAGATTGTGTCAAAGATGTATCCTTTCAGATAGGGTCCACCTGATGCAATGACCGCCTCATCAGAGGTGAAAAGACCCACAAAACGCGGCGCCATGACCTGTATCAAAAGGGACACCGAAAGGCCAAAGAACACGGCCGTCTTGATGGCATCATAAAGATAGGCGCGGGCCCGCTTGCGGTTATCCGCACCAAGGTTCTGGGCACTGAGGCAGAAACAGCCGAAAGGAGCGAAGATGGGACAAGGAAGAGGAAACTGATGATTTTTTCCACAATGCCGACAGCCGCTGCGTCCGTCACGCCGCGCAGGTTTGCAATCATGGTGATGATGAGGAAAGAAATCTGGATAAACGCATCCTGGACGGCAATGGGAATGCCAACGCCGAGGATTTCACGGATGAGGGAGCCCGAAGACGAAGGACGCTTTGGAAAGACCAAGTCCCATGATGGCGCTTCATGACAAAAACGCCGACAAGGACGCTGACACCTTGGCTGATGGTCGTTCCTAAAGCAGCCCCCAAGGTCCCATAGCAAAAGGCCCCATGAAAAGGAGATCAAGGGTCAGGTTGATGACGGCCGCAAGGGCCACAAAATAGGTCGGTGTCCGGGAATTGCCAAGACCCCGAAAGATAGAGCTGATGAGGTTGTATCCCGTAATAAGGGGAATGCCTAAAAAGCAGATAAAAAGATAGTGTTTTGTCCCCCTGACGGCTTCGGGCGGCGTTGCATGATGTCCACAATACGGGGAAGAAAGTTAATCAAGAACCCTGCAAGGACCACAGAAAGGATACCAAAAATGAGCAGCGTCTGCCCGATGGTGCAGCTCACCTTCTCTGCTTCTCCCTTCCCTACAGCTCGAGCAATGGCAATGGTCGTCCCCATGGAAAGCCCCACAAGAACAACAGTCACCATATGCATGATCTGGCTGCCGACGGCAACGGCCGTAATGCTCGCCGGTCCTTCAAACTGGCCGATGATAACAAGGTCTGCCATCCGTAAAGGGTCTGCAGGAAATAGGAAATGACAAAGGGAATGGAAAAAGAAACAAGGCTCTTCCAAACACTCCCCGAAAGGGCATTGACAGCCATAAAACACGCTCCTAAAAACAAAAAGAAGGCCCCCACCGGGAAGGTATCTCAGCCTTCCCGTGAGGAACCTGGCGTTCTCCTTACCACACGCCGTGCCTTAGTGGTGGAACAGACGGCGGCCCGTAAAGCACATGACGATACCGTACTTATCAGCCGTTTCGATGACTTGGTCATCACGGATGGAACCGCCAGCCTGGGCGATATAGCGGACGCCGCTGCGATGGGCACGCTCTACATTGTCGCCAAAGGGGAAGAAAGCATCGGACCCCAAGGCAACATCCTTGTTCTGGGCAATCCACGCCCTACGTTCTTCCCGCGTCATGCGTTCCGGCTTTTCTGTAAAGAGCGTTTCCCAGATTCCGTCAGTAAGGACGTCATCATCGTCGTCGGAAAGATAGACATCAATAGTATTATCCCGGACCGGCTTCGGCGTATCAGGCTTAAAGGGCAGGCTGAGCGCTTTCGGGGACTGACGGAGCCACCATTTATCGGCCTTGTCGCCAGCAAGGCGCGTACAGTGGACGCGGGACTGCTGTCCGGCACCGACGCCGATGGTCTGTCCGTCCTTGACGTAGCAGACGGAATTTGATTGGGTATACTTGAGGGTAATCAGGGCAATGAGAAGATCCCGTTGGGCCCCTTCGGAAGATCCTTGTTTTTTGTGACGATTTTTTGGAGGCAGTCCTTTCCAATGGAGTCCGCATTGCGGCGCTGTTCAAAAGTGACACCGAAGACTTCTTTGGTTTCCATTTCATGAGGAACATAGTTCGAGTCAATCTGGATGACATTGTAGCGACCCTTTTTCTTTGTTTTGAGGATGGCAAGAGCCTCGTCATCGTAGCCTGGAGCAATGACGCCATCTGAGACTTCGTGCTGAAGGACTTTTGCCGTCGCTACGTCACACACATCAGAAAGGGCCACGAAATCGCCAAAGGAACTCATCCTGTCCGCACCGCGGGCACGGGCATAAGCGGAAGCAAGGGGTGACATTTCATACCCCTCAAGATGATAGACCTTGCGCAGCGTTTCCGTCAGCGGCTGGGCCACCGCAGCCCCGGCAGGGCTGACATGCTTAAAGGACGCTGCAGCCGGAAGACCGGTAGCTTCCTTGAGCTCCTTGACGAGCTGCCAGCTATTGAGGGCATCCAGGAAATTGATATAGCCAGGGCGGCCATTTAAAATCGTAACCGGCAGGTCACTGCCATCTTTCATATAAAGTTTCGCTGGAAGCTGATTCGGGTTGCAGCCATACTTTAATTCGAATTCCTTCATCTTCATTCCTCCCTCATATAGAAAAAAGCCAACCTCGGGCCCTTTTCGCCCAGACGGTCGGCTCACTGCGATCATGCTCCCTGTGGGTACCCCCACTTCCGTCAGTTACATGATCTGATAGGGTCATTATAATATGGGAGGGGCAGGGGTGTCAATGTCGGGTATTTTGGGGCAGAGCACAAATCGCGCCGATTTTCTACACAGGGAGTCTTCATTGCCCTTTTCAAGATTCATGAGTTGGCAATGAAGTCATGGCGCATCGCAGCATATTTTGATACGCAATTTCATGTTAAAGTCGCCTGAAATATGCCTTCGTCATTCCCTTTTGAATCAGCCCAAAAATCGCTGATTTGATGAAGTACGTGAGGCCATTGATTAAAAGAGATTTTGTGGAAACAATGGCTCATGGCCTATCGTACAATGGACCGTCCCACGTTTGAGGATAGCGATCGCTTGAGCGCATCCTTTCCTAACCTCCCCTTTTTTTACTCGGCGCAGAAATCGCGCCGAGTAAATGCCTTCGGCGGGCGAGCCACTTCTTGGATTTTTTTCGGTTTTTAGACGAATCATGATTCGCCTGAGACCCATTTCGGCCCATCTGCGTTGTCAAAAAGACGCAGACTTCCTGGCAACACGGAAATGCGTGTGCGGCTTTATCAACCTAAGGATTTTTCCTGGCCTCTGAACCAATCAGAGCCTCATGCGAACCATGTATATGGAAGCAACACGGAGGTTTTAGAAAAGTGGTTGCAGCTATTGCGCCATCGTCGGTGAAAGCGGGAACTCCTCGCAACAGGACCCATCTGAGCCATATTCGCAAAGAGCAAATAAAAAAGGTTCTATAATTTATTTTGGGGCGCTAAAGTGACCGTCCAGATGCGTGTCCTCTCAGCGCCTACTTTTTTTCAATAAAAAAATAGGCATATGCACTCAAATCCTCTACAATTAAAGTGATCAAACAATAAAGAAAGTGAGTTGAATACATATGCCTTCTCTAGATTATATCGAAAAATTAACAGGAATTAA
>ENA-OQCE01000234-OQCE01000234.1-human-gut-metagenome-genome-assembly--contig:-NODE-234-length-26606-cov-3.629253_pt1 | contig 26606 bp, 20 predicted proteins | sample MGYA00242495_ERZ504572 | MGnify/ENA primary metagenome ERZ504572 (study PRJEB26092, sample SAMD00036228) | human gut metagenome | host: Homo sapiens | study: EMG produced TPA metagenomics assembly of... | reverse complement strand
CGGAGAAATTTTTGAACTGAATGAGGGAAGCAGCTTTTTTATGCGTGGTCCTTATGGAAATGGTTTCGAGAAAGAGAATTATCAGGGGAAAGAACTGATCGTGGTAGCCGGTGGAACAGGAGTATCTCCTGTGCGAGGCGTGATTAGTTACTTCGGTGAGCATCAGAATGAAGTAAAAAAATTACATACGATCCTTGGTTTTAAATCTCCGTCAGATATTCTGTTCCGTGAAGATCTGAAGAAATGGGAACAGCAGATGGATCTGATTCTGACGGTGGACTCATCCGATGACGATGCTTATAGGACAGGACTTGTTACAAAGTATATTCCGGAGCTTGAACCTGATAATATCCATGAGACTGCAGCTATTGTTGTCGGACCTCCGATCATGATGAAATTTGCAGTAGCAGAGCTTTTAAAGCTGGGAATGAAGGAAGAACAGATATGGATCTCTCAGGAAAGAAAAATGTGCTGCGGCTTGGTAAATGCGGGCATTGCCGAATGAATGACACCTATATTTGTCTGGATGGTCCGGTATTCTGCTATTCAGAAGGCAAAAAAACTGTTTGATTAGGGAGGAAATCATAATGGATATTAATACAAAGAAACTGAAGAAAAATGCCTTCCGTGTATCAAAGGTTCGTGGGCTTACGGCTTCCAGAGTGCGTGTTCCGGGAGGCTGCTGTAATGCAGATGTCATGCAGCAGGTGGTGGATATTGCCAGAAAATATGGAAACGGACAGATTCATCTTACCACACGCCAGGGATTTGAAATTGAAGGAATCCATATGGAAGATATGGATAAAGTTAATGAGATGCTCCAGCCGATCATAGATAATCTTCAGATTAATCAAAATGAGACAGGTACCGGGTATCCGGCATCAGGAACCAGAAATGTCTGTGCATGTATCGGAAACAGAGTCTGTCCTTTTGGAAATTATAATACAGCAGCCTTTGCGAAGAGAATTGAAAAGGCTATATTTCCTAATGACCTTCATTTTAAAATTGCACTTACAGGATGTGCCAATGACTGTATCAAGGCGAGAATGCATGATTTTGGGATTATTGGCATGACAGAGCCACAATATGACCCGAATCGTTGTGTTTCCTGTGGTGCATGTATAAAAGGCTGTGATAAGCTATCTGTGGATGCGCTAAAGATGGAAAACTACAGGATTGTACGCAACGAAGAAAAATGCGTAGGATGTGGCGTCTGCGTGACAAAATGTCCGACCAGAGCATGGACCAGAAGTGAAAAGAAAATACTATCGTCTGACACTTATGGGACGAACAGGAAAGAAAAAATCCACGTCTGGGAGAAGATTTTCTGATCTGGGCAGACGAAGACACCATCATCAAAGTTATCCTGAATACCTATAAATTTGTGAAGGAATATATTGATCCCAATGCACCTGGCGGTAAGGAACATGTGGGATACATTATTGACCGTGTGGGTTTTGCAGAATATAAAAAATGGGCATTGGACGGTGTAGAGCTTCCACCGGAAACAATCGTGAAAAATAATATTTACTGGAGCGGAATACATTACAGATAATTTCAGAAAAAAGATAATCAGAATCAATAAAGCCGATGCGGGACTTTTGAATCCTGTATCGGCTTTGTTAATCTTGCGAAGATTTTGAAAAATTTATTTTAATGATTCATCAGCGTTTTAATATCTTCTTCCGGTGTGGTGATAGGTGCAATACCATAATTTTCCACCAGATAGTTTAGAATATTAGGAGACAGGAACGCCGGAAGAGACGGACCAAGACGGATGTTTTTGATACCCAGATGTAAAAGTGTCAGCAGGATGCAGACTGCTTTCTGTTCATACCAGGAGAGAACGAAGGAAAGCGGAAGCTCATTTACAGAACATCCAAATGCATCCGCAAGTGCCACAGCAACCTGGATTGCACCATAAGCATCATTACACTGGCCCATATCCATCAGTCTTGGCAGACCACCGATTTCTCCCAGATCCAGATCGTTGAAACGGAATTTTCCACATGCCAGGGTGAGAACAATACTGTCAGAAGGTGTCTGTTTCACGAATTCCGTATAATAGTTTCGACCCGGTTTGGCACCATCACAGCCGGCAACCAGGAAGAAGTGGCGGATCGCTCCTGATTTTACAGCTTCTACTACAGTATCTGCATGGGAGAGAATAGCTGCATGACCGAAACCAGTTGTCACTTTCGTGCCGCCGTTGATGCCTGTGCGTATCTGTTCCTCTTTGTAACCACCCAGTTCCAGTGCTTTTTCAATAACCGGTGTGAAATCTTTCTTCTCGTCGATATGAACAGCGCCTGGGAAAGCAACCACTTCTGTTGTAAATACTCTGTCAGCATAACTGCTTTTTGGCGGCATCAGACAGTTGGTGGTGTAAAGGATCGGAGCCGGAAGATGATCAAACTCTTTCTGCTGATTCTGCCATGCAGTTCCGAAATTTCCTTTTAAGTGAGAGAATTTCTTTAAGAGTGGATAGGCATGGGCAGGGAGCATTTCACCGTGGGTATAGATGTTGATTCCTTTTCCTTCTGTCTGTTCAAGTAAAAGCTGCAGATCCTTCAGATCATGACCGGTTACTACAATAAATGGTCCTTTTTCTACGGTAAGTGTAACTGCAGTCGGTTCCGGTGTTCCATAGGTGTTGGTATTTGCCTTGTCAAGAAGTGCCATACATTTCAGATTGATTTCCCCTACTTTCAGTACAGTAGGAAGCAGTGTATCCATACTTTCTTCATAACCAATCTTAAATAATGCTTCGCAGAAGAAACGGTTTACTTCAGCATCTTCATAATTCAGAACATTTGCATGATAAGCATAGGCTGCCATTCCGCGAATCCCGAAAAGAATAAGGGACTTCAGGGAGCGGATATCTTCATCTGCATTCCACAGCTGTTGCATGTCATATTCGTCTGATTTACCGCAAGGTGACTGACATTTACTGCAGCCAGGAACCAGTCTTTCTTTTTCTGCTCTGACTTTTTGTATCATATTTTCGATTGCTGCATCGTCAAAACTCACATTTGTAACGGTAGTAAACAGTCCTTCAATTATGACCTGACTGGTACTTTTGGAAATAGCTGCTGCGCTATCGACAGCCCTTGCCAGACCGATCAACGCACCTGTCAGCTCATCCTGTAATTTGGCAGTGCCTGCCTTTTTTCCGCAGACACCTGCATTTCCTGTGCAGCCGGTGCATCCCACTGTCTGTTCACACTGATAACAAAACATTTTTTTTATCCATTGTCGTATCCTCCTTTATTCTATAATATTTCCATCAATACCTATGGTTATAACCTGCCAGGGAATGAATTTTCCGCTATTCTGAAGTGCTTTTCTGGTTGCCATCTCAAGTCCGCCACAGCATGGAACTTCCATTCTTACAATCGTCACACTTTGAATATCGTTATTTTGGATTATTGCAGTCAGTTTCTCGCTATAATCCACCTGATCCAATTTAGGACAGCCGATTAATGTTACCTTATTTCGGATAAAATCCTGATGAAAGCCTGCGTAAGCGTAAGCAGTACAATCGGCTGCGATTAAAAGCTTTGCGCCGTTAAAATATGGGGCACTGACAGGTGCCAGCTTAATCTGTACCGGCCAGTTCTGAAGATTGGATACCTGACCTGTGGTTGAAGATGGTTTTTCTGATTTGGGTATTTCTGATCGCTGAATCTGCATGCTTTTAGACCCGGGACAGCCGGCATGAGCAGTTATTGCCTGATTTTTGGCAAATATTTTTTTCTGTGCTTCTTTCACAGCCGCTTCATCATATTCAGGTGCTTCCCGTTCCTCAAAGGAAATGGCACCTGTGGGACACTCCGGGAGGCAATCCCCCAGTCCGTCACAGAAATGTTCTCTCACCAATTCTGCTTTTCCATTAATAATATCAATGGCACCTTCGTGGCAGGCATCTGCACAGGCACCGCAGCCATTGCATTTTTCTTTATCGATTCGAATAATCTTTCTTATCATTTTACCTCCGTCAATAGATTTAACTTTTGTTTCTGTCCGCATTATAGTATGATAAATACAACTTGTATGTTTGATTTCCAACAAGGAGGAATGATTTTGAAAAAATATTTACCCATTCTAAAAAACAGTCCATTCTTTACAGGCCTTACTGATAACGAGATATTATCTATACTGCATTGTGTAAAAGCAACAGCAGTTTCCCAAAAACGAGATTCTTATATTTTCAGAGCAGGAGATTCTACTGAGGTAATGGGACTTGTGGTGTCTGGCTGTGTTCTTGTTATTCAGGAAGACCTTTGGGGGCATCGGAATATTCTGTCGAAATGTCATACCGGTGATTTCTTTGGTGAGCCATATGCAGCAAGCCCGGGTGCTGTTCTGAATGTCAGTGTGGTGGCAGATACGGATTGTGAGATTATTCTGCTAAATGTCCAAAGGCTTCTGATTTCCTGCCCGACTGCATGCGAACACCATCAGAAGCTGATCCGCAACCTGGTCAGCGTTCTGGCAAATAAGATACTGATCCTGAACGACAAAATCACACATGTGGGAAAGCGAACGACAAGGGATAAACTATTGTCCTATCTGTCGGCAGAGTCTATCAGACATTCGTCGTTATCCTTTGATATTCACTTTGACCGGCAGCAGCTGGCAGATTATCTGTGCATTGACCGTGCGGCAATGTCTACAGAGATATCAAAGTTACAGAAAGAAGGATTTATAAAAACAAATAGAAATCATTTTGAATTGAAGTTGCAATGAAGTTGCTGTCTGTGATATTATGAAAGTGATATAAGCGAAAATGACTTTTGCAGAAACGAAAGTATCTTTAAATTTTATTTACAAATATACTTCCTCTATTGGTTTAAAGGTAAGTTTTACGGATACGGAGCGGTATAAGTACAAATGAGCAGGAAACAGTAATGTCAATGCTGTATGGACTTCAGAAGTAGGAGAACAGTTCGAACATATGTATCGGCTGTTCTTTTTTTGTTTTCAGGCATTAATGCGGTAGTATTTTCTATATAAGTGTTGGGAGATTATATGAAAAAGTTTAAGGCAAACGATAATAAGAGTGAAGAACATGAGATCAACTACAGACAATTCAACAAAAAGCTGGAACTGCTGAATCAGATCCTGTCTCTGATATCAGACATCAATCAGGCGTCGGATGAGAAAGAAGTGAAGGACTGTATTCCTGCATTGCTTCAATACACTGGTGAATATACAGATGCAGACAGAGTATATATTTTTGAACTGCTGTCTGAAAAGCAGGATTATTATAGCAATACCTTCGAATGGTGCAGAGAAGGGATCATCCCACAGATTGACAATCTGATTCGTATTTCTGCCGATAGTATGCCGGTGTGGCATAAGAAATTTCTTTGTGGAGAAACCATAATTATTCATGAACTGGAGAAAATACGCGAAACCATGCCTTCGGAATATGACATCCTAAAGGTTCAGGACATTCATTCTCTGCTGGTTTTACCTTTGTTTGCAAATACGCAGTTGAGCGGTTTTATCGGTCTGGATAATCCGGATCTGGTTAATCCCGGCGTTTCCATATCGCTTCTTTCCAATGCAGGCGGACATCTTGCCAGTACACTGAATAATCTGCGCATGTTCAGGATGCTTGAGGAAAAACAGAAAACACTGGAGAGCAATCTGGAGGAACTTCAGAAGGAGAAGCATATCCTGGAAGCTCTCTGCGTAGATTATACCTCATTTTATTTATGTGATCTGGCAAATGATACTCTGGAAACGATCAAACAGAGCATACTTTCCAATGGTACAGAGATTGATGAGATGACGGAGCTGAAATCCAGTTATACCTCCAGAATCAGATATTATTATGATCATTACGTAATCCGGGAATCAGCACCGGATTTCCTCCGGAAGATGGAACGTCACGCTCTCATAGAGTATCTGCAGAACCACAAACGTTTTGCATATCGTTATCAGTCAGTGAAAAACCATGCCGGACATGAGTATTTTGAATTACAGGTAATCCGTTTGGAGACAGGCAACAGGGATGATTATAAGATCATTATGGGTTTTCGCTATATTGATGATATTGTGCAGGAGGATATGAAAAAGAAGCAGCAGATGGAAGAGACTATGGCTGATCTGAAAATGAATAATGAGATCATCTCTGCAATCAGCAAAATGTACTGGATCATCTACCGGATGGATCTGATCCATGATACCTATGAGGAGATTTCCAGCAAGGAATCCATGCACCGTCTGACCGGCAGAAGTGGAAAGATTTCTGTTCAGTTTACAAAGGCCAGAGAGAAAATCGTAGCTCCCGAATTTCAGGAAAGAATGAGAGAATTCCTGGATGCTTCCACGCTGGCAGAACGTCTGAAGAACAGAGAGGAGATTTCCACAGAATACAGAGCCATAACCGGAGTCTGGCACCAGGCCAGATTTATTGTGAAACTGCGAAACGAAGCAGGGGAAGTAACCAATGTTCTCTATGTGACGAGAGATATTAATGACCAGAAAATATCTGAGCTGGAGAGCCGGGAAGAACTGAGAAGAACTGCTCAGGAGGCGGAGAAAGCCAATCTGGCAAAGACAGATTTCCTTAGGAGAATGAGTCATGATATCCGCACACCGATCAACGGGATTCAGGGATGTGTGGATATTGCAGACCGTTATCCCGATGATCTGGAGCTTCAGCAGGAAGCACGTACCAAAATCAGGACTGCTTCCGGTTATCTTTTAAACCTTGTCAATGATGTGCTGGATATGAATAAGCTGGAATCCGGCAATATACAGCTGGAGAGAAAGCACTTTAATCTGCTGGAACTTTTGCATAACACGAATGAAATCACCAGGATACAGGCAAATGAATCCGGCATTAATTATTATGTAGAAGATGGAGAAATCATCCATACACAGCTGATAGGAAGTCCGGTGCATTTCCAGCAGATATTGATGAATATCGGCAGCAATGCAGTAAAATATAATTATGATGGTGGTTCTGTGACAGTTACCTGTCGTGAGGTTTCCTATACGGATACCACTGCGGAATATGAACTGACCTGTACGGATACCGGAATCGGCATGAGTGAGGAATTTCAGAAAAAGGCATTTGAGCCTTTTGCCCAGGAAGGGCAGTCAGCCAGAACAAATTATGCAGGTACCGGTCTGGGACTTGCCATTGCCAGAAAACTCATAGAACTGCAGGGAGGAACTCTTTTCTTTGATAGCATACAGGGAAAGGGAACTAAATTTATTCTCCGTATTCCTTTTGAAATCTCTGCAGAGGAACTGGAAAAGAAATCTCATATGTATCAGAACTGTTCAGTGGAAGGGATTCAGGTTCTGCTGGTGGAAGACAATGAGCTGAATATGGAAATTGCTGAGTTCCTGCTGAAAGAAGAAAAAATGATAGTGACAAAGGCATGGAATGGACGGGAAGCTGTAGAAATCTTTGAGAATTCAGAGCCCGGATACTTTGATGTGATTCTGATGGATCTGATGATGCCACAAATGGGAGGTCTGGAAGCTACCCGCAGAATCAGAAAAATGGATCGAGAGGATGCGAAATCTATCCCTGTTTTTGCTATGACAGCCAATGCCTTTCTGGATGATATTGCACAGAGTAAAGCAGCAGGAATGAATGAACATTTTTCAAAACCTCTTCAGATGGAGAAAGTGATAGATACCATTCGATCTTATTGCACAGCCCGATGAAAAACAGTTGGAAGAAAACGTAACGAGGAAAAATCAATGAAAATAAATAGTACAGCTGCTAAACATATTAAAAAATACTGCTATATTATAGGACTTCTCTCTTTCCTGATCGCATTTTTTGCGTGTAGTCAGATGCTCCGATATCAGGAAAAGGAAAAAAAGCATCGGGAACTTATATGGCACAAAGCACGATAAGGAGAGTCAAGGCAAAGCTGGACAATTATATAATGATTTCTGATTTTCTGGGAAATTATATCATTGATGAATCGGATATGGATGAAAACACTTTTTCAGAACTGGCAGAAAAGATCCCCAATGAGGAAGGTGTGGTAAAGGCGTTTGAGCTGGCACCGGAAGGAATCATAACCGAAATCTATCCTATGCAGGGAAATTCAGAGGCTCTTGGACTGGATGTATTGAGGGAACATGAACGGAAAAAAGATGCAGTTCTGGCTAAGGAAACCGGGGAGTATACACTTGGCGGCCCCTATCAGTTAAAGCAGGGAGGAACCGGAGTATTACTTTTTAAACCGGTTTATCGAACTGATGATTCCGGAGAGAGTAGTTTCTGGGGATTTGTGCTCCAGGTAATTGACTGGGACCTTTTCATGAGTGACATAAATCTGCAATCTTTAAGTGAAGCGGATTTCAGTTATAAGATCTGGTCTTATGACAGAAGCAGTGGAGATAAGGCTATTCTTGCCAGAATCAGGATGATATGCCGGAAGACAGCCTGACGATAGAATGTGAGATCCCGAATAACACATGGTATTTTGATATTGTGCCTTCCAATGGGTGGATCCCGGTTTCTCAATGGATTCTTTCCATAATTTCTTCTTATGTATTCTCGTTATTGATTGCTATTATTTTTTATCAGATATCCAGCAAAAAACACAGAGAAAAACAATATGCTTCTGAACTTGAGAAAGCGGCGGAACTGGCGAAAAGTGCCAATGAAGCAAAAACGCGATTTTTGTTTAATATGAGCCATGATATCCGGACACCAATGAATGCGATCATAGGTTTTTCCGGATTACTGGAAAAGAATCTTCAGAACAAGGAAAAGGCAAAAGAATATCTGGGAAAGATCCGCTCTTCTGGAAACCTGCTGATGACGATCATTAACCAGATCCTGGAGATAGCCGTATTGAAAGCGGCACTACAGCTCTGCAGCTGAAAGCAGAGGATATAAATACAGTATTTCATACGGTAAGCACAGTATTTGAGGAAGATATAAGAAAGAAGAACCTGCAGTATTCGGCAGACTTGGATGTATATCATACCCTTATCTTTTGCGACAGGGTGAAACTTCAGGAGATAATGTTGAACATTATCAGCAATGCGATAAAGTACACGTCAGATGGACATAGGGTTCATGTAAAGATCTATGAGAAAGATTCAGAGAATCCCCGGAAAGCCCGGCTCATTTTTACCTGTGAAGATACAGGCATTGGCATGAGTGAGGAATATCTTCCGCATATCTTTGAAGAATTCTCCAGGGAGCATACAACCACAGAGAACAAGGTCGCTGGTACAGGACTGGGTCTTCCTATTGTAAAATCCATGATCGAATTGATGGGAGGAAGTATTCGGGTAGAAAGCACGCAGGGCGCCGGAACAAAATTTACTGTAGAGATTTCTTTTGACATAGCAGCAGAGGAGGATATATATGGAAATCAGATACCTGAACACCCAGATACATTAGCGAGGATGGAAGGAAAACGTATTCTTCTTGCTGAAGATAATGATCTGAATGCAGAGATAGCGATAGAACTGCTTGCAGAACAAAAGATTATTGCAGACCGTGCAATAGATGGAGCCGATTGTCTGGATAAGCTGGAGAAAGCAGCTCCCGGATATTATAATATGATTCTTATGGACATTCAGATGCCGGTGATGGATGGATATGAAGCTACAGCCAGAATCCGCAGAATGAAAGATGAGAAGAAAGTTTCCATACCCATTATTGCAATGACAGCAAACGCCTTCGCAGAGGACAGACAGAAGGCAATATCAGTTGGAATGAATGATCATGTAGCAAAACCAATTGATATGAATGTACTTTTACCAGTGATAGCAAAATATATCAGATAGAATAAATCCGCGGATATGATTGTATAAGTTGATCATATCCGCGGATTTACTACGTAAATCGCTACTTCCTCATATTTGACCTTTTGACCTTGATATCATAGTATTAAAAACTATATAAACTGGTTTCTCTTGACAAGAACAAATATTATGATATACTTTGAATATCAAAATATTTAAAATACAAACAAAATAACAGGAGAAGAATCACAATGAAGAATTTCAAAATAGGAGATAAAATCACAAGAGTTCCATTGATCCAGGGGGGAATGGGAGTTGGGATCAGTCTTGGCAGACTTGCAGGTTCTGTTGCGAAAGCAGGAGGAGTTGGTATTATTTCCACTGCACAGATTGGTTACAGGGAAGAAGACTTCGACAGAAATCCGGTAGCAGCCAACGAACGCGCCATTGCCGGTGAAATGAAAAAAGCCCGTATGATTTCCGAAGACGGAATCATAGGATACAATATTATGGTTGCACTGAAAGAATATGCATCTCACGTAAAGGCTGCAGTAAAAGCCGGCGCAGACATCATTATCTCCGGTGCGGGACTTCCCACAGAGCTTCCGGAACTGGTAAAAGGAAGTCTGACAAAGATTGCTCCCATCGTATCTACAGACAAATCTGCAAAAGTAATCCTGAAATACTGGGACAGAAAATACAAAAGAACTGCAGATCTGGTAGTGATCGAAGGTCCTCAGGCAGGCGGACACCTTGGCTTTCATAAAGAAGAACTGGAGAAATATACTGAAGAATCCTACAGTGAAGAAATAAAGAAAATCATCACAACAGTAAAAAGTTACGCAGAGAAATATGGGACAGAAATTCCAGTGATCGTAGCAGGTGGTATCTATAACAGAGAAGATGTTCGAAAAGTGGATAATCTGGGTGCTGATGGCATTCAGGTTGCTACCCGCTTTATCACAACGGAAGAATGTGATGCAGACATCCGCTATAAAGAAGCTCATTTAAAAGCAAAAGAATCCGACATTGCCATTGTAAAAAGCCCTGTTGGAATGCCAGGTCGTGCCATTATGAACAAATTCATGACCCGTGTCATGAACGGCGAACAGATTCCACACAGTCCCTGTCATGGATGTCTTGTAAAATGCAGCCCCAAAGAAATACCTTACTGTATTACTGACGGACTGATCAATGCAGTAAAAGGGAATGTAGATGAGGGACTTCTCTTCTGTGGTGCAAAAGCATGGAAAGCAGAGCGTTTGCAGACAGTACAGGAAGTGATTAATGACTTGTTTTAATCAATCAAGTAGCGAAGCGGATTGTGAATATCCGTTTGACTATAGAAATGCATAATTTAAGGGGTGAACGTTTTGTAATGTTCACCCCTTATTATGGATTTGTACAGTATTTAATTCTGAATTTCTGCCAGTGCCTTTTTAAACTGAAATGTAAATAAAACAGAGGTAAAGATCACAGCAGTAATATCTGCAATGGGTTCTGCCATATATACGCCTGTTGTTGAATCAGATATCATATGAGGCATAATATAGATCAGCGGGATCAGCAGTACAAACTTACGGACAACAGCAACAATAATAGAGTTTACTGCCTTTCCAAGGGAGGTAAAGGTCATCTGACAGGCAATCTGGATACCGAAGAGGAACAGACCACCCAGATAGATTTTCAGCATTGGTGCAGTAAATTCGATAAGACTTGTATCTGCCGTAAAAATGCTTACAAATACTCTGGGAACAAGCTGTACAGCAGCCCAGAGGAGTACAGAATATGACAGACAGGTGATCAGAAGCAAACGAAAAGTTTTCTTTACTCTGTCTGCATTTTTGGCACCGTAATTATAACTGGAAATTGGCTGTGCTCCCTGCGCAATTCCCTGAAGAGGAAGCATGGCAAACTGCATAACACTGGTTAGGATGGTCATGGCTCCCACTGCAATATCACCGCCGTACCGAAGCAGGGATGAATTAAAGCAGACAGTTACAATACTTTCACTTGACTGCATGATAAAAGCAGCAAGTCCCAGTGCGATACAGGGAAGAACAACTTTTGCCTCCAGATGGAGATGCTTTTTCCTGAGGTGAAGCTGTGTCTTTTTGCCACAGAGGAATAAAACTACCCACAGTGTGGAAATCGCCTGTGAGATAACAGTTGCCAGTGCAGCGCCGCGTACCCCCATATGAAATACAAAGATAAATACAGGATCCAGAACAATATTGCAGATAGCACCGATCAGGACGGAAACCATGGAAAATGTGGTAAATCCCTGCGCAGTGATGAATGCATTCATGCCAAGGGTTAACTGTACGAACAAGGTACCAAAAGCGTAAATATGCATATAATCGGTTGCATAACTGATGGTGTTTTCACTGGCGCCAAAAGCCAGTAATAAATCTCTGCCCCAGATCAGTAAAATGGCAGTGAGGATAACAGAGATAATAATCTGAAGAATAAAACAGTTGCCTAATATATTCTCAGCAGATTTATTATCCTGTTTTCCCATGTAAATAGAAGCCTTGGTGCGCCGCCGGAACTGACCAGTGCCGCAAATGCGGAGACGATCATGATGATGGGCATACAGACTCCCACACCGGTAAGTGCCAGGCTGCCTTCCCCCGGGATGTGGCCGATGTAAATACGGTCTACAATGTTATAAAGCATGTTGATGAGCTGGGCGATCACTGTTGGAATGGATAGCTTTAAAAGAAGCTTTCCAACAGGTTCTGTGCCCAGAAAATTTTTGTTATCCTGCATGGATGATAACCTCTTTCTTAAAAATATTTTTGAATGAATAATATTTAATGATACGATATAAAGAAAGGAAAGTCAACTCAGAATAGAGAATTTGGGCAACGTTACTGAGAACGGAGGTTACTGTTCACACACCACTATCCCGCGAGGTGTTTTGGCATGAATATGCCAAAATCCCGAGACATACAAGCCAAAATTCCATTGCCGCAGGCAATCTGGAATGAATTTTGGCTACGTTACTGTGAACGGAGTGAACAGTAACGAACGGAGTGAACAGTAACAGTTCCGGGACATCTGGCAGATACAGATACCCGGAACTTTTTGGATTAAGATGCGTTATTTTAGAGGATTACTATAAATCAGGCAGCGAAGCGTATAGTTTTATCTGCCTGATATGTCAGAAAATGTCCGGATGAGATCAGATTGTAATTACATACGCCCTGTTTCCTCTATAATAGGGACGTCCGTCTACACCGCTGAGGTCATAACTCATACGGTAATATCTTTCGATATGTCCTGTGCCTTTTGCCCAGTTCGGATCGCAGACTTCTCCTTTGATCTCAGCCCATCCATGACCGCCTGATGAGATAACCTTGGCTTCAAATCCGACTGCGTTAGCCAGGTAAGCAAATGCAGATGCAAAAGCGAAACAGTCGCCATGCCCCCGGTAGAACATATCCTCCGCATAGCTGACATCCCAGTTTGAGTAATAGTAACGGAAATCGTAGTCATTGCCGGTGCCACCGTATCCGTAGCTGACTGCCTTCAGATAACATCTCCATAATTTCTCTGGTTTGGACATATTTCTTTTGGTCACACGACGCATGACCTGGTTAGCTGTGACCATAAGGTTCAGTTTTCTTTTTTCTTCACTGTTATAGCGTGCTTCTCCACTTTTGGTAAGATAAATACCATTTACACGCCGGGAAGTTACCATGGAGGCATAACAGCCGTTGCGGATCTGGAAGAAATAATAATCTCCCTTGATCTTCTGCCAGCCGTTTTGCTGGATTCCCTTTTCATTAAAATAATATTTCTTTCCGCGGATCGTGACAAGTCCCTTTACAGTATGTCCGTTTTCATCATAGTAATAAATGTTTCCGCTGGGTTTGTGGTCAAATTTGTTACGTTTTTTTTGATGCTGCGGATACTGAAGCTGAAAATAAAAAAGAGCAACAGATAGCAATAAGAATTGCTGAGATAGAAAATACTTTTAATTTTTTCATAGAGCACCTCCGTTCTTTATGAGCAGATACTTATTTCTGATAAATAATGTACAATGAAGAAATTATCTGCTCTAATCATAAGATATATTTTATTATATAAGACAATTTAACTGTGCGCAATATTAAATTAAGGAGAAAAAGCGTTACTGTTCACACACCACTATCCCGCGAGGTGTTTTGGCATAAATATGCCAAAATCCCGAGACATACAAGCCAAAATTCCATTGCCGTAGGCAATTTGGAATGAATTTTGGCTACGTTACTGTGAACGGAGTAAACAGTAACGAAAAAGCTGAAGAGCGGATTGTTGCGCGGATGTGTTTTGTGGTGTATAATTAAATGCAATAGGCTTGTGAACAGTAGCTCTGTAATTTAAGCAAGGATATAAGGTGAACAATTTTGAAAAAGACGATAGAAGAACTATTAAGTGGAAATTTCAGACATGAACATCCGCAGCTCCTTTTTTCGCAGGACAAAATAGAAGTGACTCTGAAAGCAGGTGATGTGTACAAAGGGGAACTGTATTTCGGAACAGAGGATAATCAGAAAATACGTGGATATATTACATCTTCCAACAGGCGCGTGGTACCGGGAACCGAGAAATTTTCGGGAACTACGGTGAGACTGCAGTATGGAATTGACGGTGCGGGGATGCACCCGGGTGAGAGACATGAGGGATGGCTTTGTTTCACCACAGACATTGGAGAATATAAGCTGCCATTTCTTATTCAGACAGAGAAAGCAGAACTGAAAAGTGCAGCCGGAGATGTGCCGGATATGGATACCTTTGTGAATATTGCAAAGGACGATTTTAAAGAAGCATATCGTGTTTTTACAGACCGCAGATTTGAACTTCTGTTAAGAAATGCCGGACAGAAAGAGAAAGCTCTTTATAAGGGACTCTCAAAACAGCCTGTGACATTTCAGCATGTAGAAGAGTTTCTGATCGGAACGGGAAAAAAGGATCCTGTAAAAATTGAACTGAAGGCAGATCAGAACAGCTTTTATGATATCAGTGAATCTGTCCGCGAAACTTTTGCAGTCCAGAGGAGCGGATGGGGACATCTCAGGCTGGAGGTAGAGGCGAAAGGTGATTTTCTGGAAGTTTCCAGGCATGTGGTCACAGATGAGGATTTTATAGGAAGCTATTATCAGGTGGAATATGTAATCCGTAAAGAAAAGCTGAAAAAAGGACGTCAGTTTGGTGAGATCACTGTGAAGAGTCCTTATCAGCAGCTGACTTATCAGATCACTGCATCCATGGAATCGAAAGTGCAGCTCAAAACAGAGATTCATGTGAAACGGCATAAGCTGGAACTGTTACGTGACCTTGCAGAATACTCCTGCAAAAGAATGGACAGTAAGACATGGATCGGCAGCAGCAGATTTGTTCTTAATCAGTTAAGGGAAGAAGGCTGTGATTATCCGGAATATCAGATGTATGAAGCATACATTCTTCATATGGAAGAAAAGGATGAGCAGGCAAGAGAAATCCTGAAGAAATTTAAACATCAGAACTTTGTCAGAGAGAATCTGGAACTGGCAGGTGCTTACCTTTATCTCTGCGTTCTTACAGGATTGCACAAAGACAGAGAACAGGCGATAAGACGTCTGTACAATTTCTTTCTGCAGAAGGAAGACAGTTTCCTGTTGTTCAAACTCTGGCTGGAGATGAATCCGGAGGATAAGGGTTCCCCTTCAAGGCTGGTATTTATGATGGAGGAACTTTTTGAGAAAGGCTGCAGGAGTCCGTTTCTGTATCTGGAAGCATGGAATTATATCAGCAGTGATACAACACTTCTTCACAGAATGAGCAGTTTCTGGACACAGGTATTTTTATTTGCGGGAGAGAAAGGTCTTCTGACAGAAGAGCTGGTGATGAGATTTGCCTATCTTACAGGGTATGAGAGAGAATTTTGTACCAGTATGTACAGAGCACTGGCAATGGGATACGATGCTTTTGAATCCGATGATACGCTGGAAGCAATCTGCAGATATATCATGCTTGGAAATCCGAGAAAACCGGAATATTTCAGATGGTTTTCCCTGGCAGTGGAGAAAGGGATCCGTCTGACAAGGATATATGAATATTATGTGGAAACAATGGATACATCTTATCAGAGAGAACTTCCAAAGCCCCTTCTGATGTATTTTACCTATAATAATACTTCTCTTGCAGATGATAAAAAGGCATTTATTTATGCAAGTATTGTGGGAAACAGAGGCCGTCAGCCACAGACATATGCGGATTACAGGGATCATATGAAGATTTTTGCCATGCGCAAGGCGAAAGAAGGACGGATGAATGAGAATTATGCGGTCCTTTATCAGGAATTTTTAAGCAATCCCAAAACAGAAGGACAGGCAAAATTGCTCGCGCAGAAGCTGTTTACACACAGACTGTACTGTGATGATAAGAAGATACGCTATGTGATCGTGCGCCATGAACAGCTCAGGGAAGAAGAAATTTACCCATGTATCCAGGGCGTAGCTTATCCAAGAATTTATACAGATGATGCGGTGATCCTGTTTCAGGATGGGAAGCAGAGAAGATATGTATCAACAGTAGATTATAATATCAAGAAATTATTCGATGAGCGTGAACTGACAGATAAGGTTCTTGGTTTTCATATTGAAGAGCCGGGACTGGTACTTCACTGCAGTGAGCATATGGAACTGAAACCGGAGAATCTTCAGGCATTCCAGAGGATCCCGGAGTCAGAGGAATTTTCAGATGAATATCAGAAATGTATCAGAGAGAAGCTGCTTTCTTATTATTCCGAACACACCAGAGCAGAAGAAGCAGATAATTATCTGAGACAGATGGATTATAAGAAATATGCGGCTGTAGACAGAACAGCTCTTCTGGAAGTACTGATCTCCAGAGGAATGTATCAGCAGGCAATGTCCATTGTTTCCCAATTCGGATATGAAGGAATCCGCATAGAGAGCCAGCTGAAGCTGACCAGCAGAATGCTGACAAGATGTGAGATGGAGGAGGATGACGAATTGCTTGCCCTTGCATCGGATGTATACAGACGCGGAAAATATGATGAAGTGATCCTGAAGTATCTTATGGAATACAGATTTGGTCCTGTAGATGAACTGATATCTGTATGGAAAAGTGCGCAGGGCTTTGAGATGGATACTTATGAACTGGAAGAGAAGCTTCTTGGCCTTCTGATGTTTACTTCTGATTACAGGAAAGAAGGAGAGAAGATCCTGGAGGATTATGTTCATCACAGCGGAAAGGAACGTATTACAGGAGCATATCTTACGCAGACTGCATATGGTGCATTTGTAAAAGAATATCCGATGAGTGTTTTTGTAAGAAGTCTGCTGGAGCGGGCTTATGATGAGAAATGGCCGGTTGATTTTGTATGCAGTCTTGCTCTTCTGGAAGCGTATTCCAAAGAAAAAAAACTGGAGAAAAAACAGCTTTGCAATGCAGAGGAGATTCTTCAGAAATGTGTGAAACAGGGAATGTACTTTGCGTTCTTCGGGAAACTTCCGGTATCTGTCTTAAGTCCTTATCAGTTGGATGATAAAACCTTTGTGGAATACCATGCAGATCCGTCTGCAAAGGTGACACTCTATTATGCACTGGATGCAGGCCTCGGAAATCAGGTGAAATATCAGACAGAGCCTCTGCGTGATTTATATGAAGGTATTTTTGCAAAATCATTTACATTGTTCTACGGGGAGACATTGCGGTACTATTTTGAATCAGTAACAGGAGAGCGGGTAAATCGGACACAGGAGAGGGTACTTACAATGAATAAGATTGAGGGTACACCTGTAAGCAAATATCATATGATCAATCAGATGCTCTCTGCACGCAGACTGGATAAAAAGAAAGAAGTGTTTTCACAGGTGAAGAAGTATCTTCGCCAGGAACAGTATGTGAAGAAGATGTTTGTGATCGAGAAAGAAGAGCAGGAACAGATTGTCCTGAAACCGGGAGGAACAAATGAACGAAATTCGTGATTTGATCGTGGGAATTGATTTTGGCAAAGAGTATTCTCAGATATGTTATTATGACAGAAAAGGAGACGAGGCACGTTCTCTTTCTATGAAAGCGGGTGGAAATCAGTATGAGGCTCCCTGTATTCTGTGCTGGAGACCGGAGCAGAAAGACTATTGCGTAGGACTGGAAGCAGATTACTTTGTCCGGGAAAAGGGCGGAGTCATGATCGATGATGTCTATGGAATCTGTGAAAAAAGTGATTCTGTGCTGGTGGAAGGACAGGAACTTGCACCATGGGAGATCCTGGCTCAGTTTCTGCAGGGAATGCTTAAATTTCTGGGAGTGGCAGAACTGGTCAAAAATACTAAATGTGTAGCGGTGACACTGCCCGGGCTGACGGAAATTCAGGTTGAGAATTTCCAGAAAGCATTTGAGATAATTGGATTTCCACATGAGAAATATATGCTGCTGGATTATGGGGAAAGCTTCTATTATTATGTGCTCTCACAGAAAAGAGAAACCTGGAACCGCAGTGTGGGATGGTATGCCTTTACACCGGAGAACGTGTCTTTTCGCAAGATGACAATGAACGGTGCAACAAAGCCTGTCACTGTAAAACTGGAAGAAGCTGTGGAGACAGAACTTCCTGCTGAGGGACAGGAGAGAGATTCAGAATTCGGTAAGTTTGTCCAGAAAACACTTGGCAGAGATCTGTTTTCCAGCATTCAGATCACAGGAGATGGATTTTCACAGGACTGGGCAGAGCAGTCTGTAAGGTTACTCTGTTATCAGAAAAGAAAGGTTTTTTATGGAAATAATCTTTTTGCAAAGGGTGCCTGCGCTGCAGGAAAAGAGAAAACAGAAAACAAGGCATTAAAGGGATATCGCTTTTTAAGCGATTCTCTGGTTATGGCTGATGTGGGGATGGAAATGAGAGTGATGGGTTCTCCTACCTATTATCCGCTGATCGAGGCAGGAAATAACTGGTATGACAGTAAGGCATCCTGTGAATTTATTCTTGATGATACAGAGGAGCTTGTGTTTATTGTAAGCACGTACCACAGACCGGAGAAAAGAAGGGTAGGAATGATGCTGCCCGGTATTCCGTTGCGTCCGGACAAGACTACCAGATTACGGCTGGAATTACAGTATATCTCATCTACAGAATGTAAAGTGACGGTTACAGATCTGGGATTCGGAGAAATGTTCCCTTCCAGTGGGAAAACCTGGACAGAGACAGTAGAATGGTAAAGGAGATGGAGCAATGAGCGGATATATTTTATGTCAGACAAAAAAAGCACAGCGTCCTTATTTTATAGAGAATATCAGTATGAATATTTATTCTATAGAAGAACTCTGTTATTATCTGTACCACAATCTTTACCTTGCTGATCATACTGTTTTTAATGAAGAATTATGCAACTGGCTCAGAGATGAGCTTGAACTTGTGCATCTGGCTGCAAAGCTGAAACAGAATCTGGAGAGAAATGTAAGTGTGGAAGAGATGATCTATCCTGTTTTCAAGGAGATCAATTACCTTACCTATGAGGAGATGAAAGGCTTTAACAGCAGGATTGTGACTTATGGAAAAGAAAAAGCGGCAGTCCGTCAGAAGAGAAAGGGAGATGCACTGACAGAAAACGGAATGTATGTGAACGCCATCCGGGTATACCAGAAACTCCTGGAAAGAGAGGATCTGTCTGAGCAGAGAAAAGGATTCGCAGCTTCAGTGCGCTATAATCTTGGCTGTGCATACAGTTATCTTTTTCAGATGGAAAAAGCACAGGAATGTTTTCTGGAATCATACAGAGAAGCACATTCAAAAGATGCCTTAAAAGCTTATATCATAGCATACAGCAGTGTTCATGATAAGACAGATTATGATAAGGTTATGGAAGAACTTGAAGTAGATGAAGAACTGAAGAAAGATATAAAAGAAGAAATCAGGCAGTCTCTGAAAGCTTTCGAGTCTGTACCGGAAGAGAAAACAGATGAAAAAAATCTGGATGCCCTTCTGGAGAGACTTATGAAAGATTATCACAGAAGTACAGGTTCATAACTTACTCTTGACAGAGGCGGAGGTGTGTGATAGGATTAACACATACTTTCACATGGTAGAGTGGCTGTGTGATAAATAACAAAACAGATAAAGAGGAGATATTTATCATGAAAAAGAGATCTTTAGCAGTACTCATGGCAGGAGTTATGGCAGCTTCTATGATGACGGGTGTTGTTTCTGTATATGCAGATGCTGACAGTAAGACATTAACTGTAGGATTTGATGCACAGTATCCTCCTTTCGGATATAAAGACGATAATGGAGAGTATGTTGGTTTTGACCTTGACCTTGCACAGGAAGTATGCGACAATCTCGGATGGGAACTTGTAAAGAAACCGATCAACTGGGATTCCAAGGATATGGAACTGAATTCCGGTTCTATTGACTGTATCTGGAACGGATTTACCATTAACGGACGTGAGGATGACTATACATGGTCAGATCCATATCTGAACAATGAGCAGGTGATGGTTGTTGCAGCCGATTCAGGGATTGAGAAGCTGGATGACCTGGCAGGCAAGAATGTAGTAGTTCAGGCCGCTTCCGCAGCACTGGATGCATTAAACAGCGATGATAATAAGGATCTTACAGCAAGCTTTGCATCACTGACAGAGAATCCTGATTACAATACAGCATTCATGAATCTGGATTCCGGCGCTGCAGATGCCATCGCAGTAGATATCGGTGTTGCCAAATATCAGCTTTCCCAGAGAGAAGAAGGCAAATATGTGATCCTTGACGAGCCAATCCAGAGCGAAGAGTATGGAATCGGCTTTAAGAAGGGTAACGATGAGCTGAAAGATACTGTATGGGAAGAAGTTCTGAAACTTTATGATGCAGGTGAAGTTGATAAACTTGCTGAGAAGTATGAAGTAGCAGATATGCTCTGCATTGGAGATGATGAGAAATCTGATGATAAAAAAGATGATGCAGCAGAGGATGATGCTTCCGATGCAGACACAGCAAAAGAAGATACAGCTGATACAGCGAAAGATGCTGAATAGTCAGCCGGAACAAAAACAGTTATGATACAAGAGGACAGATCTGTGCAGGCTGTCCGCATTATAAAGGAATGGAGGGTACATTTTGTGCACCCTCTTTTCTTACTGTACAGGAGAAATTTTTCAGGAGGAAAGCTTATGTCTTTAAGTGTAATGCTGCAGCAGCTTGCCAGTGGTATGGTAGTTTCTGTAGAGATTTTTGTAGTGACATTACTTTTTTCACTTCCGCTGGGACTTCTGATCTGCTTTGGCAGAATGTCCAAGAATCCGGCGATACGTGGAATTGTGTCTGCCTACATATCAGTTATGCGTGGAACCCCGTTAATGCTGCAATTGATGGTTGTGTATTTCGGACCATACTTTATTTTTGGAATCCGTATTTCCATGGGATATAGCCTGATCGCTGTGTTTATTGCATTCAGTATTAACTATGCTGCATATTTTGCGGAGATTTACAGAGGAGGAATCGAATCTATTTCAGCGGGACAGTATGAGGCTGCAAAGATCTTGGGATACAGCAAAGCCCAGACATTTTTCAGGATCATCCTGCCGCAGGTGATCAAGAGAATCCTTCCATCTGTGACAAATGAGGTTATCACACTGGTAAAGGATACGTCACTGGCATTTGTTGTTGCTGTTTCGGAGATGTTTACAATTGCAAAACAGATTGCAAGTGCACAGACGACTATGATGCCTTTTGTGATCGCTGCTGTTTTCTATTTTGTGTTCAATCTTCTTGTTGCGATTGTAATGGATAAGATTGAGAAAAAACTGAATTATTATCGCTGACAGGCGGCTGGGTTATAAAATATTTTTGACTCTGACATTATTTAATTTAAGAGGAATATTTGCTATGGTATTATTTGAAATGAAAAACATAAAGAAGAGCTTCGGCAGCCTTGAAGTATTAAAAGACATTTCACTTCAGGTAGAGGAGGGTGAGGTTCTTAGTATTATCGGACCTTCCGGTTCCGGTAAATCCACACTTCTCCGCTGTGCCACCGGTCTTGAGACACCGGACAGCGGTGAGATCATCAAGCAGGGGGATGTGGGACTGGTATTTCAGAACTTTAATCTTTTCCCCCATTTTCCGTACTGAAAAATATCACAGATGCTCCAATCAGAGTGCAGAAGAGAAAGAAAGAAGAGGTTTATGCACAGGCAAGAACTCTGTTAAAGCAGATGGGACTTGCAGACAGAGAGAATGCATATCCGTTTCAGCTTTCCGGCGGCCAACAGCAGCGTGTCTCTATTGCCAGAGCATTATGTATGAATCCGAAGATCCTGTTTTTTGATGAGCCTACTTCTGCCCTTGATCCGGAGCTTACGAGTGAAATTCTTAAGGTAATCAAAGATCTGGCAGCAGAACACATCACTATGGTGATCGTTACTCATGAGATGACATTTGCAAGAGATATCTCTGATCATATTATTTTTATGGATAAGGGACTGATCGCAGTTGAGGGGAGTCCAAAAGAGGTATTTGAATCAGAACATGCGAGAATGAAAGAATTTCTTGGTAAATTCCATCAGGGATAAGGTTTTTGTGGTTGCTTTTAGAGGAATGATGTTATATAATTTCAACGTACGTGGTTGAGAAAAACGTACGTACAGAAGTGAAATAAAAGGATTAAAAATAATATCCTATAAAAAACAGGAGAGTGAAGATGAGTACAGACAGATATGTAAGTCCTTTATCAGAACGTTATGCCAGCAAAGAAATGCAGTATATTTTTTCCCCGGATATGAAATTCCGCACATGGAGAAGACTCTGGATCGCACTTGCTGAGACAGAGAAAGAGCTTGGCCTTAACATTACACAGGAGCAGATTGATGAACTGAAGGCACATGCAGAGGATATCAATTATGACGTTGCAAAGGAACGTGAACGTCAGGTGCGTCATGATGTTATGTCTCACGTATATGCGTATGGCGTACAGTGCCCGAAAGCAAAAGGAATCATCCATCTGGGAGCAACCTCCTGTTATGTAGGTGATAATACAGACATTATTGTAATGACAGAAGCATTAAAGCTTGTGAAGAAGAAACTGGTCAATGTTATTGCCGAGCTTTCTGCTTTCGCAGATAAATATAAAGATCAGCCTACTCTGGCATTTACACATTTTCAGCCTGCACAGCCTACTACAGTAGGTAAGCGTGCAACACTCTGGACACAGGAATTCCTGCTTGATCTGGAGGATCTGGAGTATGTTCTGGGAACAATGAAGCTTCTGGGATCCAAAGGTACAACCGGAACACAGGCAAGCTTTCTGGAACTGTTTGACGGAGATCAGGAGACTATCGACAAGATTGATCCGATGATTGCAGAGAAGATGGGATTTAAGGAATGCTATCCGGTATCCGGACAGACATATTCCCGTAAAGTAGATACACGTGTTGCCAATATTCTTGCAGGAATTGCAGCAAGTGCACACAAGATGTCCAATGATATCCGCCTTCTTCAGCATCTGAAGGAAGTAGAAGAACCATTTGAGAAATCTCAGATCGGCTCCTCCGCAATGGCGTATAAGAGAAATCCTATGAGAAGTGAGCGTATTGCTTCCCTTTCCAGATATGTAATGGTAGATGCCCTTAACCCGGCGATCACATCTGCAACTCAGTGGTTTGAGAGAACTCTGGATGACTCTGCAAATAAGCGTCTGAGTATTCCGGAAGGTTTCCTTGCTATTGACGGAATCCTTGACCTCTGTCTTAATGTTGTAGATGGATTGGTTGTTTATCCGAAGGTTATCGAGAAACATATGATGGCAGAGCTTCCGTTCATGGCTACAGAGAATATCATGATGGATGCTGTAAAAGCAGGCGGTGACCGTCAGGAACTTCATGAGCGTATCCGTGAGCTTTCCATGGAAGCCGGAAAGACTGTCAAGGTAGAAGGCAAAGATAATAATCTGCTGGAACTGATCGCAGCAGATCCTGCATTTAACCTTTCTCTGGAAGATCTGCAGAGATCCATGGATCCGAAGAAATATATCGGACGTGCCAAAGAGCAGACAGAGAGATTTGTAAATACAGTAGTTCAGCCGATCCTCGATTCCCATAAGGAACTTCTGGGAGTGAAAGCTGAGATCAATGTCTGATCAGTAAATACTTAACATAACGGTTTGGAATATTACAGAATCTGATATAAAGATAATAAGCGTTGCTGTTTCCTGATGATGTCCGGCAGGTCATTCTGCAAGGCCGGGTAAACAGTAATCGGTAAATACAGGAGGAATTATATAATGGTAAAAGCAGTTGTTGGTGCTAACTGGGGAGATGAAGGTAAAGGTAAGATTACCGATATGCTCGCTGAGAAGGCTGATATTATCGTAAGATTTCAGGGTGGTGCAAATGCAGGTCATACAATCGTAAATAACTATGGTAAATTTGCCCTTCATACTCTGCCGTCAGGTGTGTTTTATGATCATACTACAAGTGTGATCGGCAACGGTGTTGCACTGAATATCCCGGTATTTTTCAAAGAGTATAATGAAGTGGTAAGCAGAGGTGTTCCGGCTCCGAAGATCCTTATCTCCGAGAGAGCACAGATGGTTATGCCATACCATATTCTTTTTGACCAGTATGAGGAAGAACGTCTGGGCGGCAAATCTTTCGGATCTACCAAGTCAGGTATTGCTCCGTTCTACTCAGACAAATATGCAAAGATTGGTTTCCAGGTAAGTGAACTTTTTGATGAAGAACATCTGAAAGAAAAACTTGCAAGTGTATGTGCGACAAAGAATGTTCTTCTTGAACATTTATATCACAAACCGCTTCTTAATGTGGATGAATTATTTGCTGAACTTATGGAATATAAGAAAATGGTTGAACCATATGTATGTGACGTATCCCTGTATCTGTGGAACGCATTAAAAGAAGGTAAAGAAGTTCTTCTTGAGGGACAGCTTGGTTCTCTGAAAGACCCGGATCATGGAATTTATCCGATGGTTACATCTTCCTCTACCCTGGCAGGATATGGTGCAGTAGGAGCAGGTCTTCCACCATATGAGATCAAACAGATTGTTACTGTATGCAAGGCATACTCCAGTGCAGTAGGAGCAGGTGCATTTGTTTCTGAAATCTTTGGCGATGAAGCAGATGAACTGAGAAGACGTGGCGGTGACGGCGGTGAATTTGGTGCTACTACAGGCCGTCCAAGACGTATGGGATGGTTTGACTGTGTTGCTTCCAAATACGGATGCCGTCTTCAGGGAACTACAGATGTTGCTTTCACAGTTCTTGATGTTCTTGGATATCTGGATGAAATTCCGGTCTGCACAGGATATGAGATTGATGGAAAAGTAACAACAGAATTCCCGACAACTACACTGCTTGAGAAAGCAAAACCGGTTCTGGAGACTCTGCGGGATGGAAATGCGACATCCGCGGAATCAAAAAATATGAAGATCTGCCGGAGAACTGCAGAAAGTATGTTGAGTTCGTTGAGAAACATATCGGATTCCCGATCACTATGATTTCCAATGGCCCGGGACGTGACGATATCATCTACAGAAATAAATAATAAGGATAAATTTACCTGTCTGATCGGCAGACGGTAAATAAGACTATACGCCGGGGAATTTCTCCGGCGTGTCTTTTATATAACTGGAGGCTTATGAAAAAAGATAATAATAAGATAAAAAAAATCGGGGCATGGATCGCAATCATAATCCTGCTTCTTGCATGTTGTATGCCGATGATTTTTGCATTCGGGAATGGAGAAGATTCGCAGGTCTATTTTAAAGCCTCGCTTGCAGTGGCGATCATGGTTCCCATCATGGCTTATGCAATATGGATGGTTTATAAATTACTGAACAGGAATAAAAAGGTGGTGGATTCGGATATGGAGAATATTATTTTTGACGTTGGACAGGTTCTTGTAAAATATGACTGGGAGACCTATCTGGACAGTTTTGGTTTTCCGAAGGAAGAGCGTGATAAAATTGCGGAAGTGGTATTTCAGAGCAATACCTGGAATGAGAGAGACAGAAGCAGCGAGACTGAGCAATATTATGTAGATCAGATGGTAAAAGCTGCACCGGAGTACGAAAAGGATATCCGGGAGGTAATGCGCCGTTCTGACGAGACAATTGAGAAAACAGATTATGCGGAAACCTGGGTGAGATATCTGAAAGATAAAGGATATCATGTTTATATTCTTTCCAATTATGCAACTGACACACTGGAGAGAACGGAGGATAAACTTACGTTTCTTAAATATGTAGACGGAGCAGTGTTCTCCTGTCAGGTGAAGCAGATCAAACCGGAACCGGAAATTTACAAAACCCTGCTCGGACGCTACCATCTTGACCCGGAGAAATCCGTATTTCTGGATGACAGAGCGGAGAACTGTGAGGCAGCCAGAAAACAGGGAATCCATGCAATTCAGTTTAAATCTTTTAAACAGGCAGCAGCAGAACTGGAGAAACTGGGCGTCAATTAAAATTGTTACTGTTCACTCCGTTCTCAGTAACATAGCCAAAATTCATTCTAGTACAGCGTTTCGTAAATAACTATACCAATCGCGTAGGATGCGGATTCGAGTGTGCTGGTATAAAAAACGCAGGCGTAGCGGGCTACGCTGAGGCTTTTAGACCTGTGCAATCGGATTCGCAGACAAGTGAGTGGTATAGTTATTTCGAAAACGATGTACTAGAATGAAAGTTACTGTTCACACGCCACTATCCCGCGAGGTGTTTTGGCATGAATATGCCAAAATCCCGAGACATACAAGCAAAAATTCCATTGCCGCAGGCAATTTGAAATGAATTTTGGCAACGTTACTGAGAACGGAGTGAACAGTAATGAATGAAATTTCTTTACAAGTGCAAAAA
>ENA-OQCE01000233-OQCE01000233.1-human-gut-metagenome-genome-assembly--contig:-NODE-233-length-26771-cov-2.771468_pt1 | contig 26771 bp, 42 predicted proteins | sample MGYA00242495_ERZ504572 | MGnify/ENA primary metagenome ERZ504572 (study PRJEB26092, sample SAMD00036228) | human gut metagenome | host: Homo sapiens | study: EMG produced TPA metagenomics assembly of... | reverse complement strand
GCAGGCTGGACCGTGTGTGGTTACACAGGTTAAAACAGTTGAGAACGATGCTACAGCGCCGTGCAGGTTGGATATGTTGACAAGAAAGATAAGATTGTCACAAAAGACGGAAGCGGAAGAAAAGCGATCGCACACAGAAACGGTGTGACAAAAGCTGAAAAAGGCCACTTTGACAAAGCAGGCGTATCCGGAAAAAGATATGTAAAAGAATTTAGATTTGACAATGCAGAGGAATATGCTCTTGCTCAGGAGATCAAAGCTGATATCTTCGCAGAGGGAGATCACATCGATGCGACAGCAATCTCCAAAGGTAAAGGTTTCCAGGGCGCGATCAAACGTCACGGACAGAGCAGAGGACCTATGACACATGGTTCCAAGTTCCATCGTCACGCTGGTTCCAATGGTGCGGCATCTGATCCGAGTAAAGTATTCAAAGGCAAAAAAATGCCTGGACAGATGGGTAACAAGAAGATTACTGTTCAGAACCTTGAAATCGTGAGAGTTGATGCAGAGAACAACCTGCTTCTCGTAAAAGGTTCAGTTCCGGGACCGAAGAAATGTCTTGTAACGATCAAAGAAACAGTAAAAGGAAACTAAGCTGACAATAAGAAAGGAGGAACACACAGATGGCAAAAGTATCTGTTTACAATATCGAAGGTAAAGAAGTTGATACAATCGAATTAAACGATGCTGTATTCGGTGTTGAAGTAAATGAGCACCTCGTACACATGGCAGTTGTAAATCAGCTTGCAAACAATCGTCAGGGAACACAGAAAGCCAAAACACGTTCTGAGGTTTCAGGCGGCGGAAGAAAACCGTGGAGACAGAAAGGAACAGGACACGCAAGACAGGTTCAACAAGAGCTCCGCAGTGGACAGGCGGCGGTGTTGTATTCGCTCCGGTTCCGAGAGATTACTCATTCAAGATGAATAAAAAAGAGAAGAGAGCTGCTCTTAAATCCGCACTTTCTTCCAGAGTAGAAGAGAACAAATTCATCGTAGTTGACGAGATGAACTTCGATGAGATCAAAACAAAGAAATTCCAGAATGTCCTGAACAACCTGAACGTAAACAAAGCGCTTGTTGTTTTGGAAGACGGAAATACAAACGCAGAGATTCTGCTAGAAACATTGCTGGCGTTAAGACAGCACGCACAAATACGATCAACGTATATGACATCCTGAAATACAACACAGTGATCGCAACGAAAGCTGCTGTTGCAACAATCGAGGAGGTGTACGCATAATGGCAAACATTCAGTATTATGATGTAATCCTTAAACCGGTTATCACAGAGAAAAGCATGGATCTGATGGCTGACAAGAAATATACATTCCTTGTACACACAGAGGCTACAAAAGCTCAGATCAAAGAAGCTGTTGAAAAAATGTTTGAAGGAACAAAGGTTGCTCGTGTCAACACAATGAACCTTGAAGGAAAAAACAGAAGACGCGGAATGGTAGTCGGAAAAACAGCTAAGACAAAGAAAGCGATCGTACAGCTTACAGAAGACAGTAAAGAAATCGAAATCTTTGAAGGACTGTAAGATCAGAAACTATATACGGTGCAAATCCGTGAAACAAATAATTAGACGAAATGAAAGGAGAGAAAGTAATGGGAATCAGAACATATAACCCATATACACCTTCCAGAAGACAGATGACAGGATCTGATTTCTCCGAGATCACAAAGACAACTCCGGAAAAATCACTTCTTGATTCCAAAAAAAGAAAAGCAGGTCGTAACGCACAGGGTAAGATACTGTAAGACATCGCGGCGGCGGCGCTAAGAAAAAATATAGAATCGTAGACTTCAAGAGAAAGAAAGACGGAATCCCGGCAACAGTAGTAGGTATCGAATACGATCCGAACAGATCTGCAAACATTGCGCTGATCTGCTACGCAGACGGAGAAAAAGCATATATCCTTGCTCCTGAAGGACTGAAAGACGGAATGACAGTTATGAACGGTGCAGATGCCGAAGTAAGAGTAGGAAACTGCCTCCCGCTTTCTGAGATTCCGGTAGGTACTCAGATCCATAACATCGAGCTTTATCCGGGAAAAGGCGGACAGCTTGTTCGTTCAGCAGGAAACAGCGCGCAGCTTATGGCTAAAGAAGGAAAATATGCAACACTCAGACTTCCGTCAGGTGAGATGAGAATGGTTCCGATCATCTGCCGCGCATCTATCGGTGTGGTAGGAAACGGAGAGCACAACCTGATCAATGTAGGTAAAGCAGGACGTAAGCGTCACATGGGCATCCGCCCGACAGTACGTGGTTCTGTTATGAACCGAACGACCATCCGCATGGTGGTGGTGAAGGTAAGACAGGTATCGGCCGCCCGGGTCCGTGTACACCGTGGGGTAAACCGGCACTTGGTCTTAAGACCCGCAAGAAAAACAAAGCTTCTAACAAGCTGATTGTAAGAAGAAGAGACGGTAAAGCGATTAAATAATTAGATTCACAAGGAGGTTAGAACCTATGGCTCGCTCACTTAAAAAAGGACCATTTGCAGACGAAAGCTTACTGAAAAAAGTAGACGCTATGAACGCTGCAGGTGATAAATCAGTTATTAAGACATGGTCACGCCGTTCTACAATCTTCCCGTCATTTGTAGGCCACACATTTGCCGTACATGACGGAAGAAGACATGTACCGGTATATGTTACAGAAGATATGGTAGGACACAAACTCGGTGAGTTCGTTGCGACAAGAACTTACAGAGGACACGGCAAAGACGAGAAGAAGTCGAAAGTCAGATAAGATTCATATATTTTGAAAGGAGGGTTCATCCATGGCAAAAGGACACAGATCCCAAATCAAGAGAGAAAGAAACGAGCAGAGAGATACAAGACCTTCAGCTAAGATTTCTTACGCAAGAATATCTGTTCAGAAGCATGCTACGTTCTTGATGCCATCAGAGGTAAGGATGTACAGACAGCACTCGGTATTTTAGCTTACAATCCGAGATATGCTTCAGCAGTTATAGAGAAATTACTGAAATCAGCGATTGCTAACGCTGAGAACAACAACGGTATGAGCGTTGACAACCTTTACATTGAGGAGTGCTACGCAAACAAAGGACCGACAATGAAGAGAATCAGACCGAGAGCACAGGGTAGAGCTTATAGAATCGAGAAGAGAATGAGCCACATCACAATCGTGCTGAATGAAAGATAGGAGGACAATATGGGACAGAAAGTAAATCCTCATGGCTTGAGAGTCGGCGTTATCAAAGAATGGGATTCCAAATGGTACGCAGAGAAAGATTTCGCTGACAACTTGGTTGAAGACCACGAGATCAGAACATTTTTAAAGAAAAGATTATACAGCGCCGGAATCTCCAAAATCGAGATCGAGAGAGCTTCCGATCGCGTGAAGATCATTGTTTATACAGCTAAACCGGGCGTTGTTATCGGTAAGGGCGGTTCCGAGATCGAAAAAGTAAAAGCAGAGCTTGCTCAGTTCACAGATAAGAAACTTATCGTTGATATCAAAGAGATCAAAAGACCGGACAAAGACGCACAGCTTGTAGCTGAGAACATTGCCCAGCAGCTTGAGAACCGTATTTCATTCAGACGTGCTATGAAATCCTGCATGTCCAGAACAATGAAAGCAGGAGCTCTTGGAGTTAAAACTTCTGTATCCGGACGTCTCGGCGGAGCTGATATGGCTCGTACAGAGTTCTACAGCGAGGGAACAATTCCGCTTCAGACACTTAGAGCAGACATTGACTATGGATTCGCAGAAGCTGACACAACTTACGGAAAAGTCGGTGTAAAGGTTTGGATTTACAAAGGCGAAGTTCTTCCGACTAAAGCAGATAAGGAAGGGAGAGATAAATAATGTTAATGCCAAAAAGAGTAAAACGTCGTAAACAGTTCCGTGGTACCATGAAAGGAAAAGCTCTCAGAGGTAACACGATCGCATATGGTGAGTACGGTATCGTAGCGGCAGAGCCGTGCTGGATTCGTTCCAATCAGATCGAGGCAGCCCGTGTTGCCATGACACGTTACATCAAACGTGGCGGTAAAGTTTGGATCAAAATTTTCCCGGATAAGCCGATCACGGCAAAACCGGCTGAGACTCGTATGGGTAGCGGTAAAGGTACAGTTGAGTATTGGGCAGCTGTAGTAAAACCGGGCCGCGTGATGTTTGAAATTGCAGGAGTACCAGAGGAAACAGCTAGAGAGGCACTTCGACTTGCAATGCATAAATTACCTTGCAAATGCAAAATCGTTTCTCGCGCAGACTTAGAAGGCGGTGATAACAGTGAAAACTAATACATTTGTAAAAGAATTAAGAGGAAAATCCGTAGAGGAATTAAATCAGGAATTAGTAGCTGCTAAGAAGGAACTCTTCAACTTGAGATTCCAGAATGCCACAAACCAGTTGGACAATACAAGCAGAATCAAAGAAGTAAGAAAAAATATCGCACGTATCCAGACGATGATCACAGAGGCTGGACGATAAGCGGATATCAGCTTCTTTGCCAGAATGATTGAAAGGAGAATAGAAGTGGAAGAGAGAAATCTGAGAAAAACCCGTACGGGTAAGGTCGTAAGCGACAAGATGGACAAAACAATCGTTGTTGCCGTGGAAGACCATGTAAAACACCCGCTTTATAAGAAGATCGTAAAAAGAACTTACAAGCTGAAAGCTCATGATGAGAATAACGAGTGTAAGATCGGTGATACAGTAAAAGTTATGGAAACAAGACCTCTGTCAAAAGACAAAAGATGGAGACTTGTGGAGATCATGGAGAAAGCAAAATAATTTTTGAAGGAGGTTTACCTGCATGATACAGCAAGAAAGCAGACTGAAAGTAGCAGACAACACAGGCGCTAAAGAATTACTGTGCATCCGTGTGCTTGGCGGTTCTACAAGAAGATATGCGAGCATCGGTGATGTGATCGTTGCAACTGTAAAAGATGCAACACCAGGCGGCGTTGTTAAAAAAGGCGATGTCGTAAAAGCTGTTGTTGTTCGTTCTGTAAAAGGCGCTCGTCGTAAAGACGGTTCCTATATCAGATTCGATGAAAATGCTGCTGTTATTATAAAAGACGATTTGAATCCGCGTGGAACACGTATTTTTGGACCAGTAGCCCGTGAGCTTAGAGAGAAGCACTTTATGAAAATTGTTTCTCTTGCTCCGGAAGTACTGTAGGGAGGTGCCTAAGAATGTCAACTATGAAAATTAAAACAGGCGACACTGTAAAGGTTATCGCCGGAAAAGATAAAGACAAAGAGGGCAAAGTTATCGCCGTAAATAAAAAAGACGGAAGAGTCCTCGTTGAAGGCGTCAATATGCTGACAAAGCACACAAAGCCGAGCGCAGCAAACCAGAACGGTGGCATCGTACATCAGGAAGGTTATATCGATGCATCTAACGTAATGCTTATGCACAAAGGTCAGGCAACACGAGTAGGCTTCAAAATGGATGGAGACAAAAAAGTTCGTTTCGCAAAGAAGACTGGCGAAGTTATTGATTAATTCGGGAAGGAGGACCAAGGACTTTGAGTAGACTGAAAGAACAGTACCAGAATGAGATCGTTGACGCAATGATCAAAAAATTCGGATATAAAAATATTATGGAAGTGCCGAAGCTCGACAAAGTTGTTATCAACATGGGCGTTGGCGAAGCAAAAGAAAATGCAAAGGTTTTAGAGTCTGCAATCGCCGATATGGAAAAGATCGCAGGTCAGAAAGCCGTTGTTACAAGAGCAAAGAACTCCGTGGCTAACTTCAAAATCAGAGAGGGTATGCCGATCGGATGTAAGGTTACGCTTAGAGGCGAGAAAATGTATGAGTTCGTTGATCGTCTGATTAACCTTGCGCTTCCGCGTGTGCGTGACTTCAGAGGTGTAAACCCGAACGCATTTGACGGAAGAGGAAACTATGCACTTGGAATCAAGGAGCAGTTGATTTTCCCGGAGATCGAATATGATAAGATCGACAAAGTCAGAGGTATGGACGTAATCTTTGTTACAACAGCCAAAACTGACGAGGAAGCACGTGAATTATTGAAACAGTTCAATATGCCGTTTGCAAAATAAAGGAGGAAAATCATGGCAAAGACATCTATGAAAATCAAACAGCAGCGCAAGCCTAAATTCTCCACAAGAGAATATAGCCGCTGCAGAATCTGCGGACGTCCGCATGCGTATTTGAGAAAATATGGAATCTGCCGTATCTGCTTCCGTGAACTGGCATACAAAGGACAGATCCCGGGAGTTAAGAAAGCCAGCTGGTAAGCCGAAAGCAGTTTGGCGCATCGCAAAGAAATTTTCCGCGGGGCAGAAAATGTAGAACAGATAGAATATAAAAGGAGGATACATCCACATGACTATGAGCGATCCTATTGCAGATATGCTTACAAGAATCCGTAATGCGAACACTGCAAAACATGATACAGTTGATGTACCGGCATCCAAGATGAAACTTGCTATCGCAAATATTCTTCTTGATGAGGGATATATCGCAAAATATGATCTTGTAGAAGACGGACACTTTCAGACAATTCATATCACACTGAAATACGGTGCTGATAAGAACGAGAAAGTTATCACAGGACTTAAGAGAATCTCAAAACCGGGACTTCGTGTTTATGCAAACACAGAAGATATCCCGAGAGTACTCGGCGGACTTGGAACAGCGATCATTTCTACAAACAAAGGCGTTGTAACAGATAAAGAAGCAAGAAAACTCGGCGTAGGCGGAGAGGTACTTTGCTTCGTTTGGTAATTTAAATCCGTTGAGTACAGAGGAAACACCATCGCCGCTAAACTCGTGGGAGACCTCGTTAAGCGTCGAGGTGTACTTTCGCACTAAGCTCGAAAGTACCTCGCTAAGTGCTCAATGCAACTGAAAACAGAGGAGCCAAAGCAGCTCCTCCGAAAATCTAAGTTAAGGAGGAATAGGGTATGTCACGTATAGGAAGACTGCCGGTTGCAATTCCTGCAGGAGTAACTGTAGAAGTTGCAGAGAACAATGTAGTGACTGTGAAAGGTCCGAAAGGAACTCTTACAAGAGAGCTTCCGACAGAAATGGAAATTAAGGTTGAAGGCGAAGAAGTAATTGTAACAAGACCGAACGATCTCAAGAAAATGAAATCTCTTCACGGTTTGACAAGAACACTGATCAACAACATGGTTGTCGGAGTTACAGAAGGATATCAGAAAGTCCTTGAAGTAAACGGTGTAGGTTACAGAGCATCAAAATCAGGAAATAAACTGACACTGAACCTTGGATATTCTCATCCGGTTGAGATGATCGATCCGGAAGGCGTTGAGACAGTTCTGGAAGGTCAGAACAAGATCACTGTAAAAGGAATCGACAAAGAAAAAGTTGGACAGTATGCGGCTGAGATCAGAGATAAGAGAAGACCGGAGCCATATAAGGGCAAAGGTATTAAATATGCTGACGAAGTAATCAGACGTAAAGTAGGTAAGACCGGTAAGAAATAAATAAGGAGAGTGTGAAAATGGTTAGTAAGAAATCAAGAAGCGAAATTCGTAGAAAAAAACACATGAAATTACGCAACCGTTTCAGCGGCACTGCTGAAAGACCGCGTTTAGCTGTTTTTAGAAGTAATAATCATATGTATGCTCAGATCATCGACGACACTGTTGGAAATACTCTGGTTGCGGCTTCCACTCTTCAGAAAGATGTGAAAGCAGAACTTGAGAAAACAAACAACGTTGAAGCAGCAGCATGCCTCGGAAAAGTAATTGCCGAGAAAGCAAAAGAAAAAGGTATTACAGAAGTTGTATTCGACAGAGGCGGCTTCATTTATCAGGGTAAGATCAAAGCACTGGCAGACGCAGCAAGAGAAGCCGGGCTGAATTTCTAGGAAGGGAGAACACAGATGAGACAGGAACGCATTGATGCTAGTCAGATGGAATTATTAGAAAAAGTGGTATCAATCAAACGTGTTACCAAAGTTGTTAAAGGTGGTCGTAACTTCAGATTTACAGCTTTAGTTGTTGTCGGAGACGGCAATGGTCATGTTGGTGCAGGTTTGGGAAAAGCTACTGAAATCCCGGAAGCGATCCGCAAAGGGAAAGAAGACGCTATGAAGAAAATGATCGAGATCACATTCGATGAGAACGGAAGTATCACACACGATGTACTCGGAAAATTCGGAAGTGCATCCGTACTTCTGAAAAAAGCTCCGGATGGTACAGGAGTAATCGCCGGAGGTCCGGCTCGTGCCGTGATCGAGATGGCGGGAATCAAAAATATTCGTACAAAATCTCTCGGATCAAACAATAAACAGAATGTCGTACTTGCTACGATCGAAGGACTCAAAGACGTTAAGTCTCCGGAAGATGTTGCAAGACTTCGCGGCAAATCGATCGAGGAGATCATGGGCTAAGACGATAGAAAATGTTGAATAACAGATTCTATCCTATCGCATAAGGAGGTAAGATTGAAATGGCAAACTTAAAAGTTACGTTAGTAAAGTCTACAATCGGAGCCATACCAAAGCATAAAAGAACAGTTGAGGCTCTTGGTCTCAAGAAGACCGGCAAGACAGTCGTACTGCCGGACAATGCAGCTACCAGAGGTATGGTACAGCAGGTTAGACATTTAGTTAAGGTTGAAGAAGAGGCATAAAAAGATAAGGAGGTAACGTCATGGACTTATCAAACTTAAGACCGGCAGACGGTTCAAAACAGAGTGATAATTTCAGAAGAGGCCGTGGACATGGTTCAGGAAACGGTAAGACAGCCGGTAAAGGCCATAAGGGACAGAAAGCACGTTCCGGCGCTACAAGACCCGGATTCGAAGGCGGTCAGATGCCTTTGTACAGAAGAATACCGAAGAGAGGATTCACTTGCAGAAACTCTAAGACGATCGTAGGTATCAACATCAGCGAACTCGAAAGATTCGAGGACGGAGCTACAGTATCTGTTGAAACACTGATCGAGAGCGGTATCGTGAAAAACCCGAGAGACGGAGTTAAAATTCTTGGAAATGGAGAGTTAACTAAGAAGCTTACAGTTCAGGCAAATGCATTTAGTGCAAAAGCTGCTGAGAAAATTGAAGCGCTTGGTGGAAAAGCAGAGGTGATCTAATGCTGAAGACAGTGCGTAAAGCATTTCAGATTGAGGATATCAGAAAACGAATTTTTTATACGTTCGTAATGCTTGTCATCGTAAGACTTGGATCACAGCTTCCGACTCCGGGGGTAGATCCGACATTTATCAAGGAATTTTTTGCACAGCAGACGGGGGACGCTTTCAACTTTTTTTGAAGCGTTCACCGGAGGCTCGTTTACAAACTTTTCCATTTTTGCATTGAGCATCACACCGTACATCACTTCATCCATTATTATGCAGCTTCTCACAATCGCAATTCCGAAATTAGAGGAGATGCAAAAAGAAGGAGAAGAAGGAAGAAAGAAGATTGCCGCAATTACACGTTATGTGACAGTTGCGCTGGCGCTTATTGAGTCTACTGCAATGGCAGTTGGATTCGGTCGACAGGGTCTTCTCGAAGAATACAATTTCGTAAGCTGTGCAGTTGTCGTATGTACACTGACGGCGGGAAGTGCCTTTATGATGTGGATCGGTGAGCGCATCACTGAAAACGGTGTCGGAAACGGTATTTCTATCGTTCTTCTGATCAATATTATTTCTCGTGTTCCGAGTGATTTATACACACTTTACGAGAAATTCATGAGTGGAAAGAAACTTGCTCAGGCAGGTCTTGCGGGATTGATTATTTTAGCGGTAATTCTTGCAGTAGTAGTCTTTGTTGTTCTTCTTCAGAGCGGAGAAAGACGAATTGCGGTACAGTATTCTAAAAAAGTACAGGGAAGAAAAACATACGGCGGACAGTCTACACATATTCCGCTTCGTGTAAACACTGCCGGAGTAATCCCGGTTATCTTTGCATCATCTTTGATGCAGACTCCGATCGTCATTGCCCAGTTCCTCGGAAAAGGAAACGGAACAGGCATCGGAAGCCAGATCCTTGCTGCAATGAATTCAAACAACTGGTGTAATCCGGCAAAACCGGTTTATACGGTTGGACTGCTTGTATATATTCTGCTCACAATCTTCTTTGCATATTTCTATACATCGATTACATTTAATCCTTTGGAGATTGCAAATAATATGAAGAAGAGCGGCGGATTTGTTCCGGGTATTCGTCCGGGAAAACCGACAGTTGAATATTTGCAGAAAATTTTGAATTACATTATTTTCATAGGCGCATGCGGACTGATTATCGTTCAGGTAATCCCATTCTTCTTCAATGGTATGTTCGGCGCAAACGTTTCTTTCGGAGGAACATCGCTTATCATTATCGTAGGTGTTGTGCTTGAAACGATCAAGAAGATTGAGTCGCAGATGCTTGTGAGAAATTACACAGGATTCTTAAATAATAAAGGAAGCAACGCGTCAAACAGCTTTCTTGGATATTAAATAACAATGTTTAACAGCTCGCCCTGTTTTGCCTTGAAAAAGGCAAAACGCAGCGGGCTCAAGGTGTATTTTAAGATAAAACAAAAAACAGTTCTGTATGCAGGAAAATATTTCGGGGCAAAAGAACTGTTTGCATATCGATCGGAGGTAGAAGTTATGAAGATTATCATGCTGGGAGCGCCGGGAGCCGGAAAAGGAACACAGGCTAAAAAGATTGCAGAAAAATATTCGATTCCACATATTTCCACGGGAGATATTTTCCGTGCCAATATCAAAAACGGAACGGAGCTTGGGAAAAAGGCGAAGACATATATGGATCAGGGTCTTCTTGTGCCGGATGAATTAGTAGTCGATCTTGTTGTAGATAGAGTGAATCAGGATGATTGTGCGAACGGATATGTGCTTGACGGTTTTCCGCGTACGATTCCGCAGGCAGAAGCATTAGACAAAGCTCTTGCCGACATGGGACAGAAGATAGATTATGCTATCGACGTAGAAGTTCCGGATGAAAATATCGTAAACAGAATGTCGGGAAGAAGAGCCTGCGTAGACTGCGGGGCAACATATCATCTCGTATATGCCCCTACGAAAGAAGAAGGAATTTGCGATAAATGCGGAGGCGGTTTGATTCTTCGCGACGATGACAAGCCGGAAACAGTTCTGAAAAGACTTGGCGTCTATCATGACCAGACGCAGCCTTTGATCGATTATTATACACAGTCCGGTATTTTAAAGGAAGTAGACGGAACGATCGATATTGATGATGTATTTGCGGAAATTGTAAGGATTCTGGGAGAGTAAAAATGTGAAACGGCATGTGATGCCGAAATTCAGGAGGATTAAATAATATGTCAAAAGCTGACGTAATAGAAATCGAGGGAGTAGTAGTAGAGAAGCTCCCGAATGCAATGTTTAAAGTGGAACTCGAGAACGGACATATCGTTCTTGCACATATCAGCGGAAAATTAAGAATGAACTTTATTAAAATTCTTCCGGGAGATAAAGTGACGCTCGAGATGTCGCCATATGATCTTAGCAAGGGGAGAATTATCTGGAGAGATAAATAAAGCATAAAGGAAGCCGGTGCAATAAAGCCGGGCGGAATTTGAGTATTTACGGGAAGTTGTTCTGTGAGACTGCAGTGACGAAGAGTCAGGGCTTATGTACAGAACAACTTTTTTGCGTAATATTTGCGATTAAAAAGCGGAGCGAAAAAGAAATAGGAAAGTATAAGAAATAGAGGGTTGACTTAAATGCGGGTTGGTGATATACTATGAAATGGTCATTTCTGGTGAGGTGTGCCCAAATGACCGGAAATTGTAGGTAAGCAAAGAAGGGAAGGAGGATTTGACATGAAGGTTAGATCATCAGTAAAACCAATTTGTGAAAAATGCAAGATTATTAAAAGAAAAGGAAGCATCAGAGTAATCTGTGAAAATCCGAAACACAAACAGCGTCAGGGTTAATTGACAGGAAGTTTGTGAAGTGATTTAGGCGGCTGACAGCATGACACACGAGGATGTGTGTAGAGCTGTTTAATATACAGTAAGGTTACACCGTATCTGCCCATCAGGTACCGGCAGTGCGTGTGTCCCGCTTCCGTAGTTTGCCCGTTTCGTCCATTTGTGACGATCATAGGCAGAGCCGGCATATGGCTTGAACGGATGCGATTGTATATTGCTTCTAATACCCGGCGTTTGCATTGACGGATAAGATCCGTGCCGGGAAAGGGCGCGAGGAGAACGCGTCTGGGCTGGGATATCGGCAAAAGGCCGGTAGGATGCGGCATTATAATAAGCAGAGCGTCCGCAGCCTCAATTAAAGACAGTATAAACAAAGAAAATGGAGGAAAGACACATGGCTCGTATTGCAGGTGTAGACTTACCAAGAGACAAACGTGTAGAGATCGGCTTGACTTATATTTATGGAATCGGAAGAACAAGCGCAAGCCGTATTTTGGCAGATGCAGGAGTAGATCCGAATACTCGTGTAAGAGATCTTACAAGTGAAGAAGTAAAAAAGATTAGCGCAGTGATCGATGAAACTCAGGTTGTAGAAGGTGATCTTAGAAGAGAGATCCAGCTTAACATCAAGAGACTGAAAGAAATCGGATGCTACCGTGGAATCCGTCATAGAAAAGGACTTCCGGTGCGTGGTCAGAAGACAAAGACAAACGCAAGAACATGTAAAGGTCCGAAGAGAACAGTAGCAAACAAGAAAAAATAAGCTGAAAGCAACTTAATGAAAACGAAGTTTGAATTTAGTGCGAAGCCGTTCGCAAATCTTAGCAAATGCGAAGCATGAGCTTAGCTGAGCGAACAAACTTGTTATAACAAGGAATTAAATCAAAGAGAAAGAAGAAAGTAGGTTAGTTTAAATGGCAAAGAAAGTTGCAAAAAAAGTAACAAAAAAACGTGTCAAGAAAAACGTTGAACGAGGACAGGCACATATCCAGTCATCTTTTAATAATACAATCGTTACATTAACAGATACACAGGGAAATGCTCTTTCATGGGCAAGTGCAGGCGGTCTGGGATTTAGAGGTTCAAGAAAATCTACTCCATATGCAGCGCAGATGGCAGCTGAGACAGCAGCTAAAGCGGCATTGGTACACGGACTTAAGTCTGTAGATGTATTCGTAAAAGGACCGGGATCAGGACGTGAAGCGGCAATCCGTGCTCTTCAGGCATGCGGTATTGACGTAGTAAGTATCAAAGACGTAACACCGGTTCCGCATAACGGATGCCGCCCGCCGAAACGCAGAAGAGTGTAATCGACGGCTGAACATTATCATACACCGGAAAGTAACTTGGAAAGCGGTATGAAACCGCTCGTATGTATAAATTAGGAGGATAGACATGGCAGTAAACAGAGTTCCTGTTCTTAAAAGATGCCGTTCTTTAGGCATGGATCCGATTTACCTCGGAATTAATAAAAAATCTAACAGACAGTTAAAAAGAGCAAACAGAAAAATGAGCGAGTACGGTCTGCAGCTTCGCGAGAAACAGAAAGCGAAATTCATCTACGGCGTACTTGAAAAACCGTTTAGAAACTACTATGCGAAAGCAAAACAGATGGAAGGAATGACAGGTGAAAACCTGATGAGAATTCTTGAGTCCAGACTGGACAACGTAATCTTCCGCATGGGACTTGCAAGAACAAGAAAAGAAGCAAGACAGATCGTTGATCACAAACACGTTCTCGTAAACGGAAAACAGGTAAACATTCCGTCTTACCTTGTAAAAGCAGGAGATACGATTGAGATCAAAGAAAACAAAAAAGGCTCACAGAGATATAAAGACATTCTTGAAGCGACTGGCAGCAACATGGTTCCGGAATGGCTCGATGTTGATGCAGAGAACCTGAAAGGATCTGTAAAAGAACTTCCGGCAAGAGAAGCGATCGATGTTCCGGTAGATGAGATGTTGATTGTCGAGTTATATTCTAAATAATATCGGCTGCAACAGCGTATCCCTTCAACATTTTAAAACCCAAAAGGAGGGTCTGTGTAGTGTTTGATTTTAATAAACCTAATATTGAGATTACGGATGTTTCGGAAGATAAAAAATATGGAAGATTTGTTGTAGAACCGCTTGAAAGAGGATATGGTACAACACTCGGAAATTCTCTGAGAAGAATCATGCTCTCATCTCTTCCGGGTTCTGCGATCAGTTCCGTTAAGATCGACGGAGTTCTTCATGAATTCAGTTCGATACCGGGCGTAAAAGAAGACGTTACGGAGATTATCATGAATTTGAAATCTCTCGCGATAAGAAATATGTCTGAGTCAGACGAGCCGAAAACAGTATATATTGAGTTTGAAGGCGAAGGTGTTGTGACAGGAGCAGACATCAATATTAATGACCCTGATATTGAGATCGTAAATCCGGATCAGGTGATCGCTACATTGAGCGGCGGCAAAGACTGCAGGCTGAATATGGAATTGACGATCACAAAGGGCAGAGGATATGTAAGTTCTGATAAGAACAAAACAGAAGATATGCCGATCGGAGTGATTGCGATTGACTCGATCTATACACCGGTTGAACGTGTGAATCTGACTGTTGAGAATACTCGTGTCGGACAGATTACGGATTATGATAAATTAACACTTGATGTTTGGACAAAAGGAACAATGCTTCCTGATGAGGCGGTAAGCTTGCGGCAAAAGTGCTGAGCGAACATTTGAAACTTTTCGTTGATCTTTCGGAAGTTGCTCAGGTTGCGGAAGTAATGATCGAGAAAGAAGACGATGAGAAAGAGAAAGTTCTTGAGATGAGCATTGATGAACTTGAACTTTCCGTTCGTTCCTATAATTGTCTGAAGAGAGCCGGAATCAATACGGTAGAAGAACTTACTAATAAGACTCCTGAAGATATGATGAAAGTTCGTAACCTCGGACGTAAATCACTTGAGGAAGTGCTTGCTAAGTTAAAAGAACTCAATCTTGAGTTGAATCAGGGCGAGGAATAATCGCTTTATAGAAAATCGTGGATTGTTCGGAATACAGGACGATCCGCGAGCATTTGATTAATAAGCCCGAAGATGCATAATTGAATGTGTAGTCATAGTTCAGACATATACCGGGAGGGAAAATGCGTGCCGGCGTGTTTTTCAAAAAGAACGAGTATGCGTTAAGGTTTTGTTTATAAACAATAGCGGCAGACGTGCGAAGCGCGGTTCTGCAGACGGCGCATCCGAATTATGACGGAAAGATTAGGAGGAAATATAAGAATGGCAAAATATAGAAAACTCGGCAGAACATCCAGCCAGAGAAAAGCATTGATCAGAAATCAGGTAACAGCTCTGCTTAACAACGGAAAGATCGTTACAACTGAGGCGAAAGCAAAAGAAATCCGTAAAACAGCAGAAGGTCTTATCGCGTTGGCTGTGAAAGAGAAAGATAATTTCGATGAAGTAACAGTAATGGCAAAAGTTGCCCGCAAAGATAAAGACGGCAAGAGAGTAAAAGAAGTTGTAGACGGAAAGAAAGTTACTGTTTACGATGAAGTAGAGAAAAAGATCAAAAAAGATCAGCCGAGCAGACTTCACGCAAGACGTGAGATGCTGAAAGTTCTTTACCCGGTTAAAGAGGGCGAGAACAAAAAGGCAAAAGAAGTCGATATGGTTGCAAAATTATTTGATGAGATCGCTCCGAAATATGCAGATCGTAACGGTGGTTACACAAGAATCGTGAAGATCGGTCAGCGTAAAGGTGACGCGGCGATGGAAGTTCTTCTTGAGCTTGTATAATAGCTGAGTTCCCGAATATTTTCGGCAGATTAATATTGAATCAATGAGAAACTCTTTCTATGAAATTCATAGGAGGAGTTTTTTTACAATGATAATTTTCATAGGATTTTTACTGTTTTGTAGAAAATGCACAAATAATACAAAAAAAATACCGTTAAAATATTAACAAATATGTTGTTGACAATTATTTAACAAACAGATATACTTGAACTTGTGAGAAACAAGATAGATAACGGTTGAAAAGATAAACCGGAACTCAATTACAGGAGGAATTATCAAATGGCAAAGAAAGAAAAAACAGTCGTACCTGAGATTGTTGACAGTGTAGAAGCGCTTGAAGCAAAAATGAAAGCAATGCGCGAAGCACAGAAAGTTTTCGCGACATTTACTCAGGAGCAGGTTGACAAGATTTTCTATGAAGCAGCTATGGCAGCCAACAAACAGCGTATCCCGCTTGCAAAGATGGCAGTAGAAGAGACGCAGAGAGGTATTGTTGAAGATAAAGTTATCAAAAACCACTATGCTGCAGAGTATATATATAACGCATACAAGAACACAAAAACTTGTGGCGTGATCGAAGAAGATACAGCTTACGGAATCAAAAAAAGTAGCAGAGCCGATCGGTCTTGTTGCTGCGGTTATCCCGACAACAAACCCGACTTCTACGGCAATCTTCAAAACATTGATCTGTTTGAAGACAAGAAATGCGATCATCATCAGCCACACCCGGCTGCAAAAGAATGTACGATCGCAGCTGCAAAAGTTGTACTTGAAGCTGCTGTAAAAGCAGGAGCGCCGGAAGGAATCATCGGATGGATCGATGCACCGTCACTGGAGCTCACAAACACAGTTATGAGAGACGCAGACATCATTCTGGCAACAGGTGGCCCGGGAATGGTAAAAGCTGCTTACTCTTCAGGAAAACCGGCTCTTGGCGTTGGCGCCGGAAATACACCGGTTATCATTGATGACACAGCAGATGTAAGAATGGCTGTAAACTCTATTATCCATTCTAAAACATTTGATAATGGTATGATCTGTGCTTCCGAGCAGTCTGTAACTGTTCTGGAGAGCGTATACGAGCAGGCGAAAAAAGAGTTCGCTTACAGAGGCTGCTACTTCCTGAAACCTGGAAAAGAGCTTGATGCGGTTCGTAAAACAATCATCATTAACGGAGCTCTTAACAGCAAAATTCCGGGAAAATCTGCATATGAAATCGCAAAACTTGCAGGTGTAAATGTTCCGGAAGATACAAAAATCCTTATCGGTGAAGTTGAGTCTGTAGATATCGCAGAAGAATTTGCTCACGAGAAACTGTCACCGGTACTTGCAATGTATAAAGCAAAAACATTTGACGAAGCTCTTGATAAAGCTGCACAGCTTGTAGCTGACGGCGGATACGGACATACATCTTCTCTGTATGTACATCCGGCAGAGAAAGAGAAGATCCAGAAACATTACGAAGCAATGAAAACTTGCCGTGTTCTGATCAATACACCGGCTTCACAGGGTGGTATCGGAGATCTTTACAACTTTAAACTTGCTCCGTCACTTACACTTGGATGTGGATCATGGGGTGGAAACTCCGTATCAGAAAACGTTGGTGTAAAACATCTTCTGAACGTGAAAACAGTTGCCGAGAGGAGAGAGAATATGCTGTGGTTTAGAACACCTGAGAAAGTTTACTTTAAGAAAGGATGTATGCCGGTAGCGCTTGACGAGCTGGGAACAGTAATGCACAAAAAGAAAGCATTCATCGTTACAGATACATTCCTTTACAAAAACGGATATGTAGATCCGATCGAGAAGAAACTGGATGAGATGGGAATTCAGCATACATGCTTCTATAACGTAGCTCCGGACCCGACTCTGCAGTGTGCTCAGGAAGGTGTTGCTCAGATGAGAGCATTCGAGCCGGATACAATTATCGCACTCGGCGGTGGATCTGCAATGGATGCTGCTAAGATCATGTGGCTTATGTATGAGCATCCGGAAGCAAACTTTGAAGACATGGCTATGGACTTCATGGATATCCGTAAGAGAGTATTTACATTCCCGAAAATGGGAGAGAAAGCATACTTCGTAGCTATTCCGACATCTTCAGGAACAGGTTCTGAGGTTACACCGTTCGCGATCATTACAGATGCTGAAACAGGCGTTAAATGGCCGATCGCTGACTACGAACTTCTTCCGAACATGGCAATCGTTGACGTTGACAATGCAATGACAGCTCCGAAGGGACTGACAAGCGCATCAGGTATCGACGTTATGACACATGCGATCGAAGCATATGTATCTATCATGGCAACAGACTATACAGACGGTCTTGCAATGAAAGCTGTTAAAATGGTATTTGAAAACCTTCCGTCAGCATACGAGAACGGAGCAAACGATCCGAAAGCTCGTGAAGAGATGGCAAACGCTTCCTGTATGGCAGGTATGGCATTTGCAAATGCGTTCCTTGGTGTGAACCACTCTATGGCTCATAAACTTGGTGCATTCCATCACTTACCGCACGGTGTTGCAAACGCTGTAATCCTTACGGAAGTTATGAGATATAATGCGGCAGAAGTTCCGACAAAGATGGGAACATTCTCACAGTATCAGTATCCGCATGCACTTGCAAGATATGCAGAGCTTGGACGTTTTGCAGGATGCACAGGAAACACAGACGAAGAAGTATTTGAGAACTTCATCGCAAAACTTGAAGATCTGAAAGAAAAGATCGGTATTAAGAAAACAATTAAAGATTACGGTATTGACGAGAAATACTTCCTTGATACTTTGGATGATATGTGCGAACAGGCATTTAACGACCAGTGTACAGGAGCAAACCCGAGATATCCGCTTATGAAGGAGATCAAAGAAATCTACCTGAAATGCTACTACGGTAAATAAGAACCGTAACTGCGAATAATAACAGAGCGCTGCTTTCACAGCGCTCTGTTTGCTTTTTTTCAAATTATTTCGGTTCAAACATATAAATCTATGTACAAAATAAAAACAAAACAGAAGGAATGATAAAAAATTAACAATTAGATCAATAATAAAAAAATAGTTAAAAATTGCACAAAGTTTGCTTTAAGGGGTTTCTTTCCTGAAAATTACGGTGTATAATGAGCTCATCAAAAACGAAAAACAAAAACCCATTTAAGGAGGAACCTACCATGAAACTTGAAGAAAACAACATTATCGTAAAACGTTCGTATAAAACCGTCTATAAATGTGACGACAGTATTGTGAAAGTATTTAACGAAGAGCATCCGAAGTCAGATGTATTTAACGAAGCTTTGATCACGGCGCGGATCGAAGAAACAGGACTGGATATTCCTAAGGTGAAAGGAGTTTCCCTGGTTGAAGGCAAGTGGGCGCTCGAGATCGAGTATAAAGACGGAAAGACAATGGAAGATATGATGAATTCCGACAAAAAGAATATTGAGAAGTATATGGAAGATTTTGTAGACCTTCAGCTTCAGATTCACGGCAAAACATCTCCTCTTCTGAAAGGAATGAAAGATAAGCTTGCCCGCCAGATCAACAGCCTGAAAGATTTGGATGCAACAACAAGATACGAGCTTCTTACAAGACTTGAAGTATGCCGAAACATAATAAAGTATGCCACGGCGATTTCAATCCGAGTAATGTGATCGTAGGTAAAAACGGCAAGATGACGGTTGTGGACTGGGCGCATGCAACACAGGGAAATGCAAGTGCGGACGCGGCTATGACATATCTTCTCTTTGCATTGAAAGATCAGGAAACAGCAGATCTGTATTTGAAATTGTTCTGCAAAAAGAGCGATACGGCAAGACAGTATGTACAGCAGTGGCTTCCGATCGTGGCGGCAGCGCAGCTTACAAAAGACAATGAACTGGAGAAAGACTTCCTGATGAAATGGATCGATGTTATTGACTATCAATAGAAGTTTCGATATTATTATCAATAGTAAAAGGAGTGGATAGAGGAAGGAATTTTACCGGATATGGAAGATAAGCGGATCATAAGAACAAAGCATAATCTTAAGGATGCGATGATCAGAATGCTTTCGATCGAAGATTTTGAACACATTTCTGTTACGGAACTCTGTAAAGAGGCAAAGGTCAGCAGAATTACGTTTTACTCGCATTACAGTGACAAGCAATCTCTTTTGGACGATATCTTTAACGATATGCGTAGTATAGGCAGAGAAGATTATTACAGACGGCAGAAGGAGAATAATCCGGAGGGGGAACTTGTACTCGGGTATGTAAATATGCTGAATGCGATTTTGGATCTTTATTATGCCCGGTTTGATTTCTTTCAGTATACGAATCCGGAGGTGAATCCGTATCTGCATCTCGCCTTTACAGTATTATTTTAGAGACGGTTGAGATGCATACAGCTCATGTGCGGAGTAAATTGAAATATTCCGCAAAAAAGATAGCAGGTTTTGTCTGTTTCGGAATGTTAGGATTTGTGAATGAATGCCGGAGGGAAGGAAATTCTCTTGAGCAGACGAAAAAAGAAACGCAGTGTCTGTTGGAAGAGGTGCTAAGATCAGGGATTTTGACAGAATAGATTAAATACGGTTTTGTTAAAATGCGAAATTGTAGGAATACATCGGAATGAGAATATGGAACTGCCGCTTTACGATTTCATGAATCGTTAAAGCGGCAGTTTTGTTGTATTACAGTCGAAGAGTCTTTCTATGCACAGGGACACCCGAAGGAACTGCCGGGTATTTATGTAGAACTAAGTTCCGATGTGTAATAAAAGTATTCTGTTTTTATTAGTGATGTTGTAAATTCAATGATACGATTGTTTGAATGGGTTGTTCTCTCAATTTGTATTGCTATGTCCTGTGGTTTCAGACCTAATATTAGGGCATCTTCATTTGTTAATTTTACAGCGAAAATATTTTCGCTTGCATGTTCCGGAATAATGTTATACATTTGCATGCTTTTATACAATCCCTGCTTTTCTATATCATTTGCGCTCAAATCAGGATAAGGGCCTGTTGGTACGAATGAAATCTCAATAGCATATGGAATATGATCTGCATAAAAGCAGCGTATAAGTTTATACACATCTTCGTTTTCTATTATTTCTAATTTTTCTCGGATATCGTCAGAGGGAGAGATTACTTCAAATTGAAGTGTCTTAACTTCATGTACAACGCCTTTTTCTTCAAAACGTTTCCTGAGAGTATACAGTTTTGTTAATTTTTTTTCTATTTTTCGAACAGATACAAAAGTTCCTTTTCCTTGAATCCGATAAATGTATCCGGCTTGAGCCAGCCGGTTTAGTGTGTCTCGGACTGTGACTCGGCTTACGTTGTATCTAATGCTCAATTCTCGCTCAGTAGGCATTTTATCATTAGCCTTCCATTCGTTTGCGAGTATTTTCTCAAGCAAAATGTCATATAGCTGAGAATACTTGTAAATTGTATTGTTGTTATTTTCTTTCATAAGCCCCTCGTAATAGTAAATAATTGAAACAATATCATTTCATGGGTGAGTGCTAATTATACTGATAATAAAATAATATAATAAACGCACAAAAAAATCAATGAAATAGAATAAAAATTATCGAAATACACAATGAGTAGTGAAAGAATATATGCAATTCGCATAAAAATACTAAGGTTAATATCTAATTGTTGCAAATATTGAATAAATGTAATATTATTATAATACCAATTAGAGGAGGTGATCCAAAATAAGAACGAAAGATTTGTATCCAAGGCCACAATTAAAAAGAGAGTCTTTTTTCTTATTGAACGGACAGTGGGATTTTGCGTTTGATGATGAGAATATAGGGGTTTTAGAGGGATGGAGTCATACCGTCAGAGGGGATCGTAAAATCAATGTTCCCTTCACATATGAAACGGGTAAAAGTGGGATCGGAGATGAAAGACCGCATGGAGTTATATGGTATTGGAAAAACATAACCATAACAAATGAGTTTAAAAAAGATCAAAGTATTCAAATTAATTTTGAGGGGTGCGATTATCATTTAGATCTTTGGGTGAATGGAGTTTATAAAGGATCACATGACGGAGCATATACAAGATTTGCGTTTGAACTTGGAAAATTTGCAGAAGGCGAAGAAGTGCTTCTTAGCATAAGAGTTGAAGATCCGCAGTAGTGAAGAGCAGGTTCGGGGAAAAACAACGTTGGGTTATCTGATAATTATGGATGCTGGTACGTTCAGACGACTGGTATATGGAAAGACGTATGGCTTGAACAGGTTTCTGATGATTATGTGGAAAAAATAAAGATTACGCCCGATATTTATAAAAAGACAGTTACCATTCATACAATGTGTCATTCAAATAAAGAGAATTTAATAATGAAATCGGACGTTTATTTTGAAGGGAAATTTATTAATAGTGTTTCCGGAAAATTAGAAGCAGGTGTCTGTCAGATGGATATAGACGTATATAACAAGTACGTTGGGGAGTGGGGATCGAACTGTGGAGTCCTGACGCTCCGAACTTGTATACATTAAAAATCTCGATTTTAGATGAGGATGATAACTGTAAAGATGAAGTGGAATCTTATTTTGGTATGAGAGATATCCGAATCAGAAACGGTCTTGTCCTATTGAATGGGCAGCCTTTGTATCAGAGATTGGTTCTTGATCAAGGGTATTGGAAAGATACCGGATTAACGCCGGAAAACGATGACGTGCTGCTAAAGGATATAGAATATGTAAAACGGATGGGATTTAATGGCGTGAGAAAACATCAGAAAACAGAAAGCGATCGTTTTTGTACTGGTGTGATGTGCACGGACTTCTTGTTTGGGGAGAAGGTCCATCTTTCTATAAATATTCTGATAAAGCTGCGAAAAATTTTGTGAGAGAGTGGACTGAGATTGTTGAGCAAAATTATAATCACCCCTGCATTATCATATGGACTCCGCTAAATGAATCATGGGGAGTGCCCGCGATTGAAAGAGATGTTTGCCAGCAAAACTATTCGCAGGCGGTTTATCATTTGACAAAATCGTTGGACAGCACAAGACCTGTTATTTCTAATGATGGCTGGGAACACACTACGTCGGATATTTTAACACTTCATGATTATGAAGAAGACGGAGAAATAATGCGGCGTAAATACTTAACTAAAAAAGAAGAAGTGTTAAGCTGCGAGATTTATCATAATAATTTCAGGGCAGCTTATGCGCAAGGGTTTGGTTATAAAGGAGAACCTGTTCTGATTAGTGAGTACGGAGCATTGCCTTTGAGGATAATGATAAAGAGTCATGGGGATACGGTGAAAAAGTAAAAACAGAGGAAGATTTTCTGGAAAGATATAAAGCTCTTACGGTAGGAATCAAATCTCTGCCATATGTTTGCGGATACTGTTATACGCAATTATCCGACGTACAGCAAGAGAAAAACGGTTTTCTGACGGAAGAAAGGAGGTTTAAGGTAAATCCGGAAAAAATAAGAGCAATTAATGATTTGCCTGAAGGTGTATTTTGGAACAAAAAAGGACATTAAAAAGGAGGAAGTAAGAAAATGAAAAAGAGATCGTTAAAGATTATGTCAGTAGTATTGGCGGGAGTTATGACTACGGGAATGATTTTAGGCGGATGTTCTGCAGGTGGAGACAAGGAAAACGGCGGAAACAAAGAGGCGTCTAAGGAATTGAATTTGTGGATGCATAATGGACAGGCATTTGTTGACGAGACAAAGAAACTTGCGGAGAATTATGAAAAGGAAACGGGAGTAAAGATTAATATTCAGACATTTCCTTATGATGCCATGAGTCAGAAAATGAAAGCAGCTTTTACTGCCGGAAATGAACCGGATATTATGCAAGTGTTTGGAGCGTGGATTCCGACTTACATGAATCAGAAACTGCTGGCGGAAGTTCCGGAAGAATTATCTGCAAACTTTGAGACAGATTATTTACAGGGCGCTGTAGATGGATATGCAAAGGACGGAACTTACTATGGAGTTCCGATTGAGATGAATGTTGAGTATGGACTATTCTATAATCGGGAAGATGCGGCGGCGGCAGGCGTTCCTGACGGACCGAAAACATTCGACGATGTGATGAAGATTGCGAAAAATAGCGCAAAATTCAATGGGGATGTTCAGGAGTATGGCGGACTTGAGTTTTATAACGGAGATAACTTTGCGGCATTATTCTTGTCATGGATTATGCAAAATGGTGGAGATTTTTGGAATGAGGATCAGACAAAGTTTGTTCTGACTTCTCCGGAAGCGAAAGAAGCGTGGCAAAAATTAGTAGATCTCGTTACGGTGGAAAAAGTAACAGATACGAAACACATTACTGCAAAAATGCCGACAGAGCAGTATTTCTTTGCAAACAAAGCGGCTCAATTAGTAAAAGGTTCCTGGGCATCTGCAGTTGGAGATGATTTGGAAAATGAAAATTGGAAATATGTATTTATGCCTCCTGTAAAAGGCGATATTCCATATTTTGCAGTTGAATCAGGCTGGGGATATGTTGTTTCTGAAAACAGTAAAAATAAAGATACCGCGTGGGATTTCGTAAAATATTGTATGGAACCTGAAAATGCAAAAGAGTTTAATTTGGGAACAGGAACAGTTGCGTCCTTAAAAGCGATTATTGATGATGAGGGTTATCAGTCGGATGAAAGAAATGTAAGAGTGAGCGATCAGTATCAGTATTTACAGTATGCAAGAAGCGTAGGACCTGTTCAGGATATGGACTTTGTTAAGAAAACTTTATTAGATACATTTACAAAAGCGGCATCTGGAAGTATTGGTACAGATGAAGCGTTGGAGGAAATGGAGACAAGTATCAATAACCATATTCAGGAATTATTGAAACAGGCAAAATAAGTATTTAAGAGGAGACGTTTGTCTCCTCTCAAACTGATTGGAGGAGTGGCGGTGGAAAAAAAGACAAGCAGATTAAAACGTCTTCAAAGACGATTTATTGTATGTGGACTTACTCCGATAATGCTGCTGTTTTTTATATTTTCTGTAGTTCCTATCATATTCAGCATTGTAATGTCATTTTATAATTATAATGGATTTCCGGGAGCTCCCTTTGTGGGACTGGCGAATTATAAGATGTTATTTCAAGATCCGGAGTTTTTAGGAGCGCTTAAAAATACAGTAGTATTTGTTTTAGTCGCAGTAGTTTTAAATATTTGTATTTCCACATTTTTAGCGGTATTGATTAAATCACTTCGAAAAAAAGGGGAAAGAAGCTTTTTTCGTGGCTGGATGTTTTTGCCGGCAGTAGTGCCGATTGTTGCAGTGTGTTATGTTTGGTTGATTATGTTCGATCCTGCGAACGGAGTTTTAAATCAGGCACTGATGGCACTTGGAATGGATCATCCGATTAACTGGTTAAATGATCCGAGAACGGCTTTGTTTAGTATTGTACTGGTTACGCTTTGGTGCGATTTGGGATACAATTTGGTCATATTGATGTCAGGGTTAGATAATATACCGAATATGTTTTTAGAAGCGGCTGAAATTGACGGGGCAAACAGTATACAGAAATTTTTTAAAATTACATTGCCTTTGATGTCGAGGAATATGCTTTTTGTTGTCATTATGACATGCATTTCGTATTTTCAGGTTTTTTGCTCAGGTGCAGATTATGACGCAGGGAGGACCGGAAAACCATACGAATGTCATAGGATTAAATATCTATAATTATGCGTTCAGATATTCGCAGATGGGATATGCATCGGCGATGGCAGTTGTGTTGCTTGGTATTATATTAATAGTATCATTAGTTCAGTTAAAAGTCGGAAAGCAAGACTGGGAATACTAGGAGGTGTCGAAGGTGAAAAAGCTTGTGCGAATAGGGAAAATTATTATTTTAGCAGTTGCCTTTATAGTTGTTGCATTTCCGTTTTTTTTGGTGTTTGATGCTGTCTTTCAAAAGCAATGCGGAAATTATGAGTATACCGACAACATTTTTCCCATCAGAATGGATCGTATCCGGATATAAGAAAGTATTGACTGAAGCCCCATTTATGACCTGGCTGTGGAACAGTTTGTTTTCATCTGTCGTATCAACAGCTATCGTAGTATTTACGAGTTGTCTTGGGGGATATATTTTTGGTAAATTTAATTTTAAGGGGAAAAATTTTCTGTTTGTTTGTGTGTTGATTACGATGATGGTTCCTTTTCAGGTAACGATGATTCCCACATATATCATTTGCAGCAAGTTGAATATTTTAAATTCTATGTCAGCGCTGATTATACCTTTCATGGTATCGGGATTTGGAATATTTTTGTGTCGTCAATTTGCGGAAAGCATTCCGAATGATATATTAGAGGCGGCTAGGATCGATGGGGCAGGGGAATGGAGAATCTTTTTTGGCATTGTAATTCATACGATCAAACCTGCAATCGCGGCACTGTGCATTTTTATATTTATGGGAAGATGGAATGATTATTTGTGGCCGTTAATAGCGATTGTAGATGAAGATAAAATGACGTTGCCGCTGGCGTTGAATTTCTTTAATTCCAGCTTGTTAACGGATTACTGTACTTCGATGAGTGCGGGTGTTTTGGTTATGATACCGATTATTATTATATATTTTATTTTCCAAAAGCAGTTTATAGAAGGAATTACAATGACTGGAATTAAATAGAAAGGGGACTGGAGAGAATGAAAAAAGAGTTTTTTTAAATTTGTTTTTTTGGGTGCGGGAAGTTCTGTTTTTACAATGAGACTTGTGGGAGATATTCTGAAAGAAGATACTATAAAAAAGGGGCATATCGCACTTGTGGATTTGGATGAAAAGCTGCTTAGAGAGACGGAAGAAGCTGTGAAAGAGCTTGTTGCATTTTCGGGTCAGGAATTTGAAGTTACAGCGCATATTGACTATAAAGAGCGCTGCCGGGAACGGATTATTTGTTTAATACGATTGCAACAGGAGGGTACGAGCGTTGGAAGAGTGACATAGAGGTGTCGACAAAACACGGAGTACTTCAGTCGGTTGGAGATACAATAGGTCCGGGCGGGATTATTCGAGCATTAAGAACGATACCGGTCATCCTTGATGTTGCTAAAACAATGGAAGAGATCTGCCGGATGTATGGATAATTAATTATGCAATCCCGAGGGGGCAAATCTG
>ENA-OQCE01000232-OQCE01000232.1-human-gut-metagenome-genome-assembly--contig:-NODE-232-length-26870-cov-3.471338_pt1 | contig 26870 bp, 26 predicted proteins | sample MGYA00242495_ERZ504572 | MGnify/ENA primary metagenome ERZ504572 (study PRJEB26092, sample SAMD00036228) | human gut metagenome | host: Homo sapiens | study: EMG produced TPA metagenomics assembly of... | reverse complement strand
TATGGAAAATGTAGACGAAAGTATTGCAAGCGGATTCAGAGGATAGTACGAAAAAGCAGGTTTAAAGGCAGCGGCGGATAAAACCGCGTTCCGCATTTCCCCTTTTGTGGGAAATGCGGAACTTAAAAAGCTTAAATAGTAACAGTTCAGCCGTACAGCAGCGTTAGCCATGATAAGTACGCAGCGCGGCTTTACGAATGGCGCGGACTGAGCGGTTACCTTAAATGAATTGAAACAGAAAGGAAAAGCATGATGGGAGAAAACGTAAAAAAAGAGACGGTAGATTATCTTCCGCTTGGAAGTGTTGTGATCTTAAAGGGAGGCGTGCAGAAAGTTGTTGTGATTGCCAGAGGGCTTTTGTCGGTTGCGACAGGGAAAGAAGGTTATTTTGATTACGGCGGATGTCTGTACCCGCAAGGACTGGTCGGAGATCAGATCTTATATTTTAATCACAGAGATATCGTAAAAGTTGTTTTCAGCGGATTTCACGATGACGATGATAAGATGATGGTAGACAATATCAATCAGTGGTATATGGAATCACCATATGAACGCACAGACGTAGAAAAACTTGTAAGAGAGCGGGGCGCTCAAGATGGCGGAAAACTCGGCTGAGGAAAGAAGAAAAAGGGCAAGAGTGTGTGAGGCGCGCAGCGAAAAAAGCGCGCGTGAACGGGAGAAAGCAGAAAAAGAATCAAAGCGCGCCGCGAATGAAAAAAAGATCGAAAGATTAAAAACGGCGAGAGACAGTATCCAGTCGCAGAAAAATTCGGCAAAAGCAAAGCGGAAAAAACTGGAAAAATATGCAAACGGTGATGAAATCGGAGAATGGATCGGGAAGGAACAGACGGCGACAGTATATAGTATAGAAGGAAACGTTGTCGGACAGTACAATACTTATATTGAGCGTATTGACGATGTTGTAGACGCGCTTTGCAATGAAATAACAAGGCTGGAAAATGAAAACATGCAGTTGAGTTGGGATGTGCTTCATATAGGATCTTTGATCAATTCTCTTGTCAATGAGATCCGTACACTTTGCAATTAAGTATTATACGAGGAGGTATCACTATGGCAACGTTGCAATCGTTGGGATCGGTAGCAGGTCTGATCAATCTCGACTATGGGAAATTTAAGTATGCTGTCGACCAGATGAGAACAAGCGCCGACGGAATTAACGGGAATGTAGAAGAAAGAGCGCGGGGAGCTGAGCGATCAGAAGCTCTTGATGAGTTTGCAGAGCAGTTCGTTCAGCTGCAAAGAATCATAAGTCTTTATAAATCACTTATAAAAAAAAGATATTGATGCGATTGAAACTACGGGAGAACAACTGAAAGAAATAGATTTAAAATTAGAGGGTGTATGGAAAGGTCTTCAAATGTTGAAATAAAGTGATTGAGAACAGCAGAAATACATGAGAAATAAAATAAAAAAGAAAAGCAAAAAGAAGTGAACGTGGAAAATAAAACGAGATGATAGAAAAAAAGAAAAATTCGGGAAATTGCCGGAGGAATTTTGTGTATTGCAGTTTTGCTTTTTATTGTTATGCAAATTATGCTGCCGGAAACAGGCATAGGTGGGATGGTGAACGAAGGGTCAATGGCAGTTTTATTTTTCGGAGTAGGAGCAGTCTGTGCTTATGCAGCTATCAAGAAAAGAAAAGAAGATAAATCTGCGCTTGTTCTCGGTTTATGCTTAGCAGTTTTAGCATGTGTTCCCGGTGGCTGGATCTCTGGGAAGGTCGCAGCAGATCTTATAGAAGGACCAAAAACGATCCGTCTGACATCGGTTACAACAGAGGAACTCAACGGATTATCAGGGTTAATTTCTCATCACTATTATTTATGCGGCAGAGGGGAAGACGGAAAGCAGTATCGGCTGGAAGTATCGGCAGATGAGTTTTATGAGTTGGAAAATATACATGAAATCATTGTACGATGTTATTCGAGAACAGAGCGGATTTTGGAATTTTTGTAATAGTTAAAATGAACTGTTACGGAATTTTTCGGGATAGTTTTTCGATATGCAGACATTGTACAGAGATTTTGATGAAATATCAGAGGAAAAATTATGAGTGGACAATATAAAATAATGTATAGTTCTATGGATCAATTTTATGATCAGACAAACGGGCGCATGGCAGAATGGGTCAGTCAGTTAGAACCGTGGGTTAAGGCGTGTGAAAATCTTGGAAATATGGAATGTTATCAAGGAAAAAGCGCGGAGTCTGTTAAAACGTATCTGAAAGAAGTGCATATGACGCTGCTTACTTCTATACAGCAGGCAATACAGTTATATAGGACAAAATATCTTTTTTACCGTGAAGGATATTATGATATGGAAGGGGACTTATATGCAGTCATTCCCCAGAAGACGTTACTTTCTGTAAAAGACCGGATGAAAACAGAGATCGAAGACGTATCTGATTCTTCTCTAATAGTACAAACAAGTTTGTTAAATGTATCGGATCTTATTGCTTTGCAGGCGCCTAATTCGTATTATTTAAAAGATTCTATGGAAGAAGTAAAGCAGAATGTAACAGACTTCAATCAAAATATTATAGATTATGAAGCGCAGCATAAGTCAGAAGCAAACGGGGAATTGGCAGATCTGCTTCAGTCATTATTTGCAACGCTTACAGAATATTATACAAACGGAACGAATGTGACATCGTATCAGTCGGGAGACTGTTTCGGAAATTCACATATGCCGGAGCTTTGTCAGCATGTACTGACAGCGAATGAGTATTTGAAAGAAAATGCGGAAGAGATCGAGCTTGCAGAAGTAAAGATGCAGGAAGTATTCGCACAGCAATATGAAGATGCGTGTAAGGCAAGAGAAGAGGAAGGCGCAATAAAATTGCTGACAGGAGGCGCTGCGGCAATTACCGGAATCTTGGCAATCGTCGGAACTGGAGGGATGGCAACTCCGGTTGTGATAGGCGTATGGGTTACAGGAGGATCGACCGCTCTCTATGGGGCGAGTAAAGCGATAGAGGGCATTCAGGACGTTCATTATGGAAGAGCTAAAGATCTGACAAGTAAGTCTTTTAATTTTATCAGAGATACAGTATTTCAGGGGAATCAAGAGGCATATGACGCATGGGGAAATATAAATATGATGGTTGCGGGTCTTTTAGTTCCTATTGGTCAAGGAACTAAGGCGGGGGCCGGTCTTGGAGTAAAGGCAATCGCGCGCGAAAGCGCGAAACGAGTAGCAAAAGAGGCTGTAAAAGACATGGCGGTTGATTTTACTGCCGAAACTATGACAAACTGGGCGCGTGAAGAGCTGGATTTGGGCGACTTTCAGACGGAACTTCTTAAAACAGGACTTGAGTTTGGATTGGATAAAGGACTTGATAAGGTGGGAAGTAAACATGTTCCGTTTACAGATGATATGACATTTTCAGAGGCGAAACGGTATAATCAATCGATGCAGAACATGGAAAGCGGAAAACATAACCTCCGGGACTATCTGATGCAGATATGGATGCGTGGGATTTTGCAAATCAGAAAGTGTCCGAGCATATAGCGGTGAAGAAAGTTGATCACAATGAAGTGATAAAAATCCGTTCAGAGTATGCGAAAAAACAGGAAAGCTTTTTGCATCCAAAGACAGATGCAGACAGCGCAAAGACTGCGACATTTACAAATCAGGAAGCAGAAGATCTCGCATTTGGCGCAATAAAAGGAAAGGGTAAATCGGATGCCGTCGTGCTTGGTAAGTTTGAGGACGGAAAATCGACTTCATATGATAAAATAGCGCAAGAATATGACGCACAGTATTATAATTTGGATGAGTGGGATGAGCTGGCAAAAACGTATTCGAGAGATGAAATGTGGAAAGTAAATGAGAAATTTCTTGATATTGAAATCGCGTCGGGAAGAGATATATACTTATCTCATGATCCGGCGAAATTCAGCGGAGACGGAAGTTTTTTTGCGAAAGAGATCGAGTATTTGCGGCAACATGGATATAAATTTGTAAAAGAGGGTGATTTGTGGCATGCTGTACAGTAAGGCTGAGCGCAATTTGACTTATCAAGACCAGAGTAAAGGCGGATTGCAGCTTGAAAAATAAGGAGGCTGTAAAACGGTGAGTATGAAAACGAGAGATGAAAAAGAAAAGAAACGAGATTTATTTACAACAATTTTTTGGATTTTAGTGCTGGTTTTTTTGATTGTTAAAATTGTAATCCCGGAAACAGGTGTATTGGGAATGGTAAATGAAGGTTCAAATGCGGTTTTATTTTTCGGTATCGGAGGAAGCTGTGTGTGGACGATCATTCATAAAAGGAAGACAAATAAAACGGCGGTTGTTTTCGGAGTATTGCTGCTGGTATTGACATTAGGTATTGGCGGATGGATATCAGGAAAGCTTGTATTGGATCTTATATCAGGACCGGAGGTTGTGCGTCTGACGTCAGTTACTATGCGTGAATCGTCGGGAATATATGGTCTTATTTCACGGCATTACTATTTATGCGGAAGAGATGACGAGTGGACGGAATATCAGATGGAAATTTCTTCGGATGAGTATTATGAGTTAGAAGGAGAAGAGCAGGTGACTGTGTTGTGTTACCCAAGAACAGAGCGGATTTTAAAGTTTTTGTGATTTTGCCGACAGACATCATGTATCGGATTGAAACAGGAAGCCCACAGGCTTCAGACAATGGGTAGTTCACAATATGAATATATGGAGCGGAAACGTATGGAGACAGAGCAAAAGGAAATGATGTGTAAATATAAGAAGATTATTTGTAAAATATTCGGCGAACAGATACGGGTGATCGGTGAAAGCAGTGCGATCGGCCCTATGGGGCAGTTTCAGATCAGATTTTTCTATGAGCCGACAAAAATTTATGTTACACTGGATGCAGACCGCGGGGCATTTACGTTTGATCTGAAAGATGAAGCGAAAGATTGGAATACGTTGTACAGAATAAAAAAGTTTGACAACTGTATGACAGAAAAGTGTCTTGAAAATGCGGCGGTTATTTTGAAGCAGGTTCTTGAGGAAAATAAGTTCCCTCTGTATAAATCGGAGAATGATAAGCTGTACAAAAAGCAGGATGGAACGTACCGCAGGATAAAAGATATCTATGCAGAACTGGCAGGAGGAGAGTAAATTTATGGCTATAAAAGAAGTGTCAGAACGATATTTGGAATTAAGGCAAAATGCTTTGGATTATACATTTGAACAGATGAATCTTCAGCTTGAAAATGATAAGCAGGTTTATCTAGCAGTATTTGATATACCGGTGGAGAGCGCGATCATCGGTAATAAAACGAAGACTCTTGTGCTCGTGTTTGGATTGAACATCCATATTTATTGTGCAAATGGTGATGCCGTGACCGGATTGGAGCAGAATGCGAAAGCGAAACAGGCGATGCAGTCTCTTTTCATCAGTTGTCCGCAAGCGCTTGATGAGATGACGCTGACTCACAAGACAGATTTTTACGAAAGTAAAATGTAAGAGCTTATTTAAAAACAAGAAAAGGCGTTTACTTCAAAGAGCTTACAGGAGAAACTAAGAAAGAACGCTTTTTGGAAATGCTTATGCGGAACGTGACAGAGGAGGTAAATTTCCGTCATTGACAAAAAACGTAATCTGTGCCAAAATAATTTAGAATCAGCCGATTGGAACAATGTTTGTTGTTACAAAGCGGGAGATTAAAAAATATAACAGAAACAAAATCATAATTTCAGAAATTAGACTATGAACATATGTGAGTAGAGTAGGCAGAGCGACCCAGAGACGGAGTGTCATCGGCTGAGAGCATTCCGCGCGACCCTTCTTGAAGTTTCAGTATGGGAGTCTTCCGGCGAAAAGCAGTTTGTGCGTTAAGTCGGATGTTCGTGTAGCAATATTTTACACAATGAGAGCGCAGAGCAGATAGGATGCTCTGAAATAGGGTGGTACCGCGATTAACATCGTCCCTTGTTGAACAGACAAGCGACGGTGTTTTTTTGTATAGGCGACGGGCCAAAGTCCGGGCTTGCCCGAGACCTTGGCGACCGCTTACAATCCCGGAATGTGCCTTTTGGCACTTCCGGTGATTATGCTATAGAAAAATTCGATTTCCTATGGCATAGATCCCTTAGGAGGATGCGCACGCCGCAATCGAGGAAGTTCAAAATGAAAAAACAATTTGGGAAGGAGAAATAAAGAATGAAGGATAAAATCAACAGTATTTTATCAGAAGCAAAAGGTAAGATTTCTGATGCAGTGAGCGAGGGTGAACTGCAAAATGTAAAAAGCGCGTATATCGGAAAGCAGGGTTCATTAAGTCTTTTGATGAAAGAGATCCCTACAGTGGATGTGGCGCTTCGTCCTGAGATGGGAAAACTTTTGAATCAGGCGAAAAATGAAGTGAAGGACCTGATCGATGAGAAGAGGATGGAGCTGAAGCTGAAAGCTTCGGAAGTGTCTCCTGATTTTGACTGTTCTGTTCCGGGTATCCTGCCGACAGGCGGCGGACTTCACCCGATCACGCAGATGTGTTATGACTTGAACGATACGTTCCGTTCGATGGGATTCGAGGTGTTCGAGGAAGACGAGATCACAAGTGAAATGTATGCGTTTGATAAATTGAATTTTCCGCCGAATCATCCGGCGCGTGAGAGTATGGACACATACTGGCTGGAAGGACATGACAGCGGAAGCACGAATGAGAAGCTTTGCCTTCGTCCGCATCTGACAGGCGGAAGTGTTCGCTATATGCAGACACACAAACCGCCGTATCGTTTCGTATATCCGGGTCGCGTGTACAGAAATGAGACAACGGACGCGCATCATGAGAGAGCGTTTTTCCAGTATGAGGCGCTGATCGTGGACAAAGATATTACGTTTACATCAGGTAAAGTAATGATTAAGAGTATTTTGAGCAAAGTGTTTGGAACGGACGTTCCGGTCAGAATGCGTTCCGGTTTCTTCCCGTTTGTAGAGCCGGGATTTGAGATCGACATGCAGTGTCAGGTTTGCGGCGGAAAAGGATGCAGCGTATGTAAACATGTCGGCTGGATCGAAGTTATGCCGGGCGGTTCTCCGCATCCGAACGTTCTTCGGGCAGCAGGGCTTGATCCGGATGAGTATACAGGATTTTATGTAAATATCGGTTTGGACAGACTTGTTATGATGCGCTACGGCGTGGATGACGTAAGATTGTTCCACAGCGCAGATTTAAGATTCCTGAAACAGTTTAGATAGAGGCAATTTAGATACGAGGAGAGAGACTATGAAATTATCATTATCATGGATTAGAGATTATGTAAATATTCCGGAAGATGCAGATCTGAAAAAACTGGCGTACGATCTGACAATGTCTACAGTCGAAGTGGAAGATGTGGAATATCTTGCAGAACGTTTTGAAAATATGATCGTCGGAGTGATCGAAAAGATCGAGCCGCATCCGAATGCGGACAGACTGCGAGTATGTAAAGTAAATATCGGCAGTGATGAGATCAAAGACATCGTATGCGGAGGCATTAATCTGGAAGAAGGAATGCGCGTTGCAGTATCTTGTCCGGGAGCGGTTGTCCGCTGGCACGGCGAGGGTGAGCCTGTAGTGATCAAAAATTCTAAACTTCGCGGAGTTGAGTCATTCGGTATGATCTGCGCTTCAGATGAGATCGGATTAGGCGAGCTGTTCCCGTCAGAAACAGAAGGAGAAATCCTTGATCTGTCAGCGTTTGACGTTCCGGCAGGAACTTCTTTGGCAGATGCTTTGGATATGAATGACGTGCTTCTTGAGATCGACAATAAATCAATGACAAACAGACCGGACCTTTGGGGACATTACGGAATCGCCCGCGAGATCGCGGCTCTTTATAACTTGCCGCTTGCAAAGATCGAGCCTTTCCGGGCAGACGTTCAGTCTGATTTTAAAGTCGAGATAGAAGATCCTGACAGATGTACAAGATATATCGGCGTTGAAATGTCAGGCGTGGCTGTAAAACCTGCGCCGTATAAAATGCAGAATAGAATCTGGAAAGTAGGAATGCGTCCGATCAATGCGCTTGTTGATATCACGAACTATGTAATGCTTGCAACAGGAAATCCGACACATGCATTTGACGCGGACAATATTACGGATCACATTGTTGTAAGACATGCAGGAGAAGGTGAGAAACTGCTTCTTTTAAATGATAAAGAACTTGAATTAAACGCAGATGATCTTGTAATCACAGATTCCGAAGGCGCGGTTGCTCTTGCAGGAGTTATGGCGGAGCGAAAGATTCGATCCTGCCGAAGACGGAACGCGTGATTCTTGAAGTGGCAAACTTTGAAGCGACAGGCATCCGCCGTACGGCGCTTCGTTACGATACGCGTACAGAAGCGTCTTCCAGATATGAGAAAGCAATCGATCCTGAAAGATGCGATCAGGCGCTTGCTCTTTCAATGAAGTATTTTAAAGAGCTTTATCCTGAACTTCAGGTGACAGGATACTGCGATAATTATGTGAAAAAACTCGACAGAGCAGAGATTGACGTTAATCTGACATGGCTTGAGAAGAGACTTGGAAAACATTTGACAAACGAAGAAATCCAGGGCAAATTAGAGCAGCTTGGATTCGATGTTCAGATCGACGGAGACAACATGCATGTGACGGCGCCGACATGGCGTTCGACAGGAGATATTTCCATTAAAGACGATGTGATGGAAGAAGTTGCCAGAATGTACGGATACGATAATTTCGAGGCGACAGAGTTTACGACGACATTTACAGACTCGATCAATCAGAAAGATAAGAGTCTTGTAAGAAATATTAAAGAATATCTTGCAATACGCTGTGGAATGCAGGAAGTATATACTTATCCGTGGATGAACGATGTGTTTGTAAACGCAGTTCTGCAAAGCACAGACGGAGTTTTGAAACTTTCCACGCCTCCGGCGCCGGATATGAGCTGCATTCGTTCTTCTCTTCTGCCGAACCTTTGCGAGGCGGTTGCGAAAAACGAGCGTTACTTTAATGATTTTTCTATCTTTGAAGAGGCTCAGGTGTTCTTTGATAAAAACTACACAAATGCATATGATGAGACGGAATCTCTTCCTGAACAGCGCAGACATATCGGAGCGGCATTTGCAAGCAGCGTAAAGGACATCGGTATGCTTTTCAGAGAGGCAAAAGGAGTTCTTGAGTATATGCCGAGATATACGCATATGGAAGCGTATGAGTTTAAAAAAGAAGAAAAGCCGGTATGGGCTGACAATGTTGTGTGGCTGAATATTTACCTTGATGACGAGAAAATCGGCGATATGGGGCTTGTAGCGAAAAAAGTTTCTATGGAATGCGGCATTAAGAATCTTTCTGTGATTCTTTTTGAAATGGATGCTTCAAAACTGAAACCGCTGAAATCAAGAACGAATAAATTCGAGCATCTTGCAGAGTATCCTGAGACAGACTATGACATTTCCATGCTTTTTGATTCCGATGCAGTATGGAATGACATTTATGATGCCGTTATGGGTAAAAAGAAAGCAAGCGCCCTTTTAAAAGACGCATCGTTTGTAGATGAATACAGAGGAAAACAGATTCCGCAGGGCAAAAAATCCGTAACGATCAGACTGACGATCGGATCTGATGAGAAAACGCTGACATCACAGGAGATCGAAAGCGTCGCCGAACAGGTTATGAAAAAACTCGGAAAGAAAATGGGCGCAGAGCTTAGAACACAATAAAACAAGGCTTGCTTCTTAGAAATAACAGGAGATAAACCGAATATGAAAACAAGTGATTTTTATTATGATCTTCCGGAGGAGTTGATCGCGCAGGATCCGCTTGAAGACCGTTCCTCTTCCAGACTTATGACAGTGGACAAAGAAACCGGTAAGATCGGACATCATGTATTCAGTGAGATTATCGATTATTTGAATGAAGGCGATTGTCTCGTGATAAATGATACAAAGGTAATCCCTGCCAGATTGATCGGAGCAAAAGAAGAAACCGGAGCGAAGATCGAAGTGCTTCTTCTGAAAAGAGGAGCGGATGATGTGTGGGAAACGCTCGTGAAACCCGGTCGTAAGGCAAAACCGGGAACGCGGATTAGTTTCGGAGACGGGCTGCTCGTAGGAGAAGTTGTCGATATCGTGGACGAAGGAAACAGACTGATCCATTTTGAATACGAAGGTATCTTTGAAGAAATATTAGATCAGCTCGGTCAAATGCCTCTTCCGCCGTATATTACGCATCAGCTTCAGGATAAGAACAGATATAATACGGTTTATGCAGAACATTCAGGTTCAGCAGCCGCTCCGACGGCAGGACTTCATTTTACGCCGGAACTACTTAGAAAAATTGAAGAAAAAGGCGTTGATATTGCAAGAGTAACATTACATGTAGGTTTGGGAACATTTCGTCCTGTCAAAGTTGACGATGTGGAAAATCATCATATGCACTCGGAATTTTATATGATAAATGAAGAAGCGGCGGAGAAGATCAACCATGCCAAAGACAGGGGCGGACGCGTGATCTGTGTCGGAACGACAAGCTGCCGCACGATTGAATCTGCGGCAGATGAAAACGGACGTTTAAAGGCTTGCAGTGGCTGGACGGAGATTTTTATTTATCCGGGTTATCGTTTTAAAACGCTGGACTGCCTGATCACAAACTTCCATTTGCCGGAGTCAACTCTTATTATGCTCGTATCCGCGCTGGCAGGAAAAGAACATGTTATGGCGGCTTATGAAGAAGCGGTGAAAGAACGATATCGTTTCTTTAGCTTTGGAGATGCCATGCTGATTTTGTAAAGTAATTCACGACAAAATAATCGGCAACCGGCCTATGGGGTTAATCCTCCCCATGCCTAAAAAGTAGGAATAGAAAAACCCACGAGGTGTGCACTCGTGGGTTTTTTGTTGACGCTCAACATGGATACGCCGTTTCTTTTTGCCTGCTGGCATTATAGCATATGCAAATATTGAATGCAATATTCATCTTCCTTGAGTTTCCGCAGTTTTATATAGTGTGATTTGGATTGAAGTAATCACGATGGATTAAAGTGTTGGCAAGCACTTCCTTTCAGGACTTTCTGCAAGCAGGGGGAAATTAAATGTTTAAAAGGTTTTAAAATTGTTGTTTTCAGGTGTAAGATTTGCGGATAAATCCCTAGTATATAGCTGAGAGGAGGATGATACGTTGGAAGAAGATAGTAAAATTATTGATTTGCTCTATAAGCGAGAGGAACAGGCTCTTATAGAATTGTCGGAAAAATACGGAACGGCGTGTAAACGTATTGCAGGCAACATTTTGAAAAATCATCGTGATGCAGAGGAATGTGTAAATGATACATACCTTGCCGTATGGAATACAATACCGCCTAAAAATCCAAATCCGTTAAGGGCTTATATATTCCGGATTATCCGAAATATATCTATTGCGAAGTACCATGAGAACACTTGTATTAAGCGGAACAGCTATTATGATGTGGCGTTGCAGGAATTGGAGAACTGTCTTATGGCAGTAATGACTGTCGAACAGGAAATGGAAGCAAATGAATTGTCGGATTTACTTGACGGCTTTCTTGAAACGTTAGATAAGAGAAGCAGAATAATGTTTGTTCGCCGTTATTGGTATTCTGATAGTATTTCAGATCTTGCGGAAAGGTTTCAAATAAGTAATAACAATGTATCAGTCCGGCTTTCACGAATTAGAGGAAAATTAAAACGATATTTAAAAAAGGAGGGCGTTGAAGTATGAGAAAAAAGGATATATCAGATGCGATTGGCAATATTAATGATCGATATATCGAAGAAGCTGCAGATTTTCAGAGAAAAAAGAAAAGGACAGGGAAGAGTTCTATTTTACAAAAGAGCGTTGCTGCCGCGGCTTCATTTATACTTGTATTTATATTATCTGTTTCGACATTGGTAGCTGCGGATTTTTCTCCGGCTTATGAATTTCTCTATACGTTGTCTCCGTCAGCAGCCCAAAAGTTAAAGCCTGTTAGTATGATAAGTGAGGATAATGGTATTAAAATAGAGGTTATTTCTGCTTATGTAGAGAGCGGAGAGGCGAAGATACTTATTTCTGTACAAGATTTGGAGGAAGACAGGATTGATGAAACGACAGATTTGTTTGATAGTTTTAGTATCAATACCTCATTTGACTGCAGTAGCTCATGTGAAAATATAAAGTATGATGCAGAGACGGAAACAGCCGTTTTTTTGATTTCTATATCGCAATGGGATAAGTATGATATTGCAGATGAGAAAATAACTTTCTCTGTGCGGGAAATATTGAGTAATAAAGAAACGTATGAAGGTTCAATATCGACATTAAATTTGGATAAGAATAGCGGTTCGGTAAAGATTTTTACTCCGTATAGTGTTTTGGGTGGGAGTGGTGCAAATAGTGAAAAGTATATGGAAGATTTTCAGGCTCTCGTATCTCAAGGAGATATAAATTCGCCTGTTTCGGGAGTTGCTCTTACGGCGATAGGATATGTGGGAGAAAAACTTCATATTCAAATCAGATATGATTCTGCGCTTGAAACGGATAATCATGGATATGTTTATTTGAAGAACAGTGATGGAGATGTTCTTGATTGTGAAGCAAGTATTTCTTTCTTTACAGATGAAGGAGAAAAAGATATGTACAGCGAATATATCTTTGACTTGTCAGATAAAAATGTTTCGGATTATGTTATTTATGGAAAGTTCACAACAAGTAATATGCACATTAAAGGGAAGTGGAGTGTTACATTTCCATTGGAAAAGGTAAGGTAATAAAAAGGTAAGATAATAAACAGCGAAAACCCGCTAACCTTCCGGCTAACGGGTTTCGTTGTTTTATAGTTATCTAAAGGAATGTTTACGCATTTACAAAGATACATGTTTACAATGTGCTTAATGGATGGTATATTATAGATATAAATAAGGCACTACTGATAGTTGGTTAGTCCAAATTTGATAAAGTTACAAAAAAGTAACCGTATTCCTTGGTCGAGGGGCGGTTACTTTTTGATTGATTTATGTACGCTATCAGAATCGTTACAACAATACTAAGTATCATTAGTACGATGGAGAGCATTTCAAAATCACTCATAAGTCAAGCCCTCCTTTCCAAGATTTCCTGCAAACAGGATTTCTATGTAATCAGAGAGTTCGGTCTCTCTGTTGAAGGACTAACCGCCTACCATTCTCATGTAGTGCCTTGTCTTATTTTAGCAAAAGTTTCTTTTTATAACAACATATTTATCGTGAAATACAGTCGATTAAAAATCGTAAAAGTTTCTGCAAACAGCGAAAACCCGCTAACCTTCCGGCTAACGGGTTTCGTTGTTTTATAGTTATCTAAAGGAATGAGAGTAAAGCGTGATATCCTTGTTCAGGGGATATCATTACTTTTATGAGGGGGATAGTTGTTTATCAACTATCTGATACTTAGTATAAAGAGAAAATATGTCTAAAGTATGTTGAAAGAATAAAAGAATACGAAAATTTCTAAACAGAAGATTAATAAAACGGAAAAAGAGTTCTATACATTTGCGGTATTTATGGTATAATAGGCACGTTGTGCCTGCGAGCCGGGGCGGTATCGTCGGGTTTTATACAACATTTAATTAAGAATACTTACAATTTTAGAAGAAAAAGAACGAGGTGAGGTATGGAATATTTATCAGCTTTAAAAAAATCTGTTGTTGCCGGGTTGATGATCGGGATCGGCTGTACTGTTTTTTTGAATATGGACAATTCAATCGTGGCGTCATTTTTATTCGGATTAGGACTTTTTACGATTATCAATTTGGAATTGAATTTGTTTACCGGCAAGATCGGATATATCTGTAAAGAAAATTGTGCCGAGACATTGATTACTTTGGTCGGAAACGGAATCGGTGTTAATATTATGGCGTTTCTTATGAAACAAACCCGTGTCGGAGTAAGATTGGTTGAGAAGGCGGGCCCGATCGTAGAAACGAAATTGTCAGATACATATATTAGTTTGTTTTTGCTGGCTGTTTGTTGTGGAATGCTGATGTATATTGCCGTGGCAACATTTAAAAAACAGCCGAATATTTTAGGCACGATCGCAGTCTTTCTTTGCGTTTCGGTCTTTATTTTGGCAGGATTCGAGCACTGTATTGCAAATATGTTTTATTTTGGTCTTGTAAGTACACCGACAAAATATGCTGTTCCGCTTCTTATTATGATTCTCGGAAACAGTACGGGAGGTATTTTGCTGTGTAAGCTTACGCAGCATGTGCAGATTCAGAAAAACTCGGAAAATGCGTAATGCAGACAGTGATTTTCTTTGAGAATACATTTCCTGAAAAAAGGCGGATTTCAACCTGAACATACGATTTGTTCAGGTTGATTTTTTATATACGATACAATATAATGAAGCGGAGCAAAAGGAAAGGGGGTACGAAAATGTTAAAAGACAAAACAGTTTTGCTCGGAGTTACCGGAAGTATCGCTGCGTATAAGATCGCGTATCTTGCCAGTGCGCTGAAAAAGCTTCATGCGGACGTACATGTGCTTATGACGAAAAATGCGGTTAATTTTATCAATCCGATCACGTTTGAAACGCTGACGGGAAATAAGTGTCTTGTAGACACGTTTGACCGTAATTTTGAGTATAGCGTGGAGCATGTGTCTCTGGCAAAGAAAGCGGATATCGTAATGATCGCACCGGCAAGCGCCAACGTGATCGGGAAAGTCGCCCACGGCATAGCGGACGATATGCTGACAACAACGGTTATGGCATGCAGATGTAAGAAATTTATCGCGCCTGCGATGAACACGAACATGTATGAAAATCCTATCGTGCAGGACAACTTAAAGATCTTGCAGGTATACGGATACGGTGTTGTAGATCCGGCAGTGGGATACCTTGCATGCGGAGATACCGGAGCCGGAAAGATGGTTGAGCCGGACGTTCTGCTCGATGTCATTTTGCAGGAAATCGCATATGAAAAAGATCTGGCAGGTTTGAAGATCCTTGTAACGGCAGGCCCGACACAGGAAGCGGTCGATCCGGTACGGTATATTACAAACCATTCTACCGGAAAGATGGGTTATGCTATTGCAAAAATCGCATCAAGGAGAGGCGCTGAGGTGACGCTCGTATCAGGGCCAACTGCCGAGGAAGAACCTGCATTTGTAAATGTTGTAAATGTATGTTCCGCAAAGGAGATGTTCGAGGCAGTTAAGGAACGGGCGCAGGAACAGGATATCATTATCAAAGCGGCAGCAGTGGCGGATTACAGACCGAAACACATAAGAGGCAGCAAGATGAAAAAGACAGAAGACGGATCGGATCTGACGCTTGAGCTGGAACGCACAGACGATATTTTGGCTTATCTCGGAGCACACAAAAAGCAGGGGCAGTTTTTATGCGGGTTTGCAATGGAAACGGAAGACTTGATTGCAAATGCAAAAAGAAAACTGGAAAAGAAGCGGCTTGACATGATCGCCGCAAACAGTCTTCGTGTGGAAGGCGCAGGATTCGGCGGAAATACAAATGTCGTAACGGTCATCACGAAAGAGAAGGAAGTTTCACTCGGAAAAATGACAAAAGAGGAGACAGCCGCAGAACTTTTGACGATGATTGCAGAAGCCAGAAAAGTCTGATAAGAAACAGACAAAAAGCAAATGTATTGTATCCCGAAAGGAACGATAAGAAGCAGACAAAAAGCAAATGTATTGTATCCCGAAAGGGAATGATAACAAGGAGGCAGACATGGAAAACAAAACAGTAACAGAAAACAGCACAGTATCATGTGCGGAAGAAATGAATACGGCAGAAGTATACGGCTCAGATCAGTATGCAGCGGATCTAAAGACCGCGAGCAAAGATCGGCAGACGTCGGGGAAACAGCGCTCGTCAAGTAAATTCAGTACAATGAGTATGGTTCAGGTGGCAATATTCGGAGCTGTCATATGTGTGATGGCTTTTACCCCTTTCCTCGGATATATCCCGCTTGGATTTACCCGTGCGACGATCATACATATCCCGGTTATTATCGCTTCGCTTTTGATGGGACCGAAAAAAGGCGGAGCTTTAGGATTCCTTTTTGGATTGACAAGTTTTATTAACAATACGATGAATCCGACACCGACATCGTTTGTATTTACTCCGTTTTACAGTATTGCAGGCGTAAGCGGCGGATGGGGAAGTGTGATTATCTGTTTTCTTCCCCGCATACTTGTGGGAATTATACCGTATTATGTATATAAGCTTATCATTCGTTTTTCAAATGAAAAAACAAAAAAGACCGGTGTGTCAAGCATTGGACTTGTGACTGCAGGCGTGGCGGGCGCAATGACAAATACGCTGCTTGTTATGAATCTGATTTTTCTGTTTTTCAGGGAAGCATATGCATCGGCAAATAATGTGGCGGTATCGGGCGTATACACATTTATTCTTTCTATTATCGGGATAAACGGCGTTCCGGAAGCAATCGTGGCAGGTGTGCTGACTTTATGTATCGGAAGAGCGCTTTTGAAAAAGAATGTAAGAGAAAGGCTTGGTTTTAGAAATGATATTGGCTATTAATATCGGAAATACAAACACCGTGCTCGGCTGCATTGACGGCTCAAAATGCGTGTTCGTAGAACGGATTTCAACTGTTAAGACAAAGACGGAACTGGAGTATGCGATCGATATTAAAAACGTACTCGACATCTACCATATTAAAAAGGCAGATTTAGAAGGCGGTATCATTTCGTCGGTTGTTCCGCAGATTACGATGGTTGTAAAAGCTGCGGTTGAAAAGATTTTAAAAAAAGGAAGTCCTTATCGTAGGCGCGGGGATCAAGACCGGATTAAATATCAGGATCGACAATCCGGCGCAGCTTGGCAGCGACCTTGTTGTCGGAGCGGTGGCAGGGATTGCGGAATATCCGACGCCTCTTCTTATTTTTGATATGGGTACGGCAAACACGGTTTGTGTTATAGATAAAAACCGAAACTATATCGGCGGCATGATTTATCCGGGGATCGGAGTTTCTCTTGATTCCCTTACAGCCAATGCGTCTCAGCTTGGCGGGATCAGTCTGGAAGAACCGGGGCATATTATAGGAAAAAATACGGTGGACTGTATGAAAAGCGGTATCGTTTACAGCAGCGCTGCGGCGATCGACGGGTTGATCGATCGACTGTCAGAAGAAGTGGACGGCGATGTAACGGTAGTTGCGACAGGGGGAGTGGCGGAAAAAATCATTCCTCATTGCAGAAGAAAGATTATTCGAGACGATGATCTTGTTTTGAAAGGACTGGAAATCATCTATCGGAAGAACTGCAGGTGACAGATCGGAGAAAATCGACCTGTGTATAAGGTAAATATAACGTAAAAAGAGAAAAGGATAGACGCGGTATAGACTATATATACAAAAAAATGGCTGCGGCTATCCTTGAATTTATGTGTAAAAAAAGCGAAAATATAAAAAACTTACTATTTTAAATCATAAAAATATAACAAAATATAATAAAAGTGTGATATGATAAACAGTACAACGTAGCATCGGAGTATTCGGCTTAATTTATTTATGGCTGTACTTCTGTGCGAATTTAAAGGAGGAAAAAGATGAAAAGGAAGCTTTCAAAAGCAGGCGGGAAAGCGTTATCTGTCGCACTTGCGATGGCGACTGTTGTATCGGCAGCTCCTTTCTCTGTAGCGGCCGAGGATAACGTTGCTTTGGCACAGACACAGGAAACGGAGGGAAATGCTTTGCGTTTGTGGTATGATGAAGAGGCGCCCAATTCGTATACGGGGTGGGAGCAGTGGGCTCTTCCGCTTGGAAACAGCGCGATTGGAGCCAGTGTGTTTGGCGGTGTTCAGACAGAGCGAATTCAGTTGAATGAAAAGTCGCTTTGGTCCGGCGGTCCTTCAGACAGCGACCGGAATATAACGGCGGTAATATTGAATCAAAAGGTCAGAACGGCAAGGTTATGGCACAACTGAAAGAGAAACTGAAAAGCGGACAAGGGTTTGACAGTAATCTTGCAGGACAGCTTATCGGAGTCAGTGATGACGCCGGAGTACAGGGATACGGATATTATTTAAGTTATGGCAATATGTATCTGGATTTCAAAAATGTTACAAAGAATAACGTTTCGGGATATTCGCGCGATCTGGATCTTCGCACGGCGGTAGCCGGAGTGAATTATGATCTCAACGGAGCGCACTATACAAGAGAAAACTTCGTAAGCTATCCTGACAACGTTCTTGTAACACGTCTGACTGCAACAGACGGAGGAACGCTTGATTTTGACGTTCGTGTAGAACCGGATGAGGAAAAAGGCGGAAGTCAAAACCAGCCGGGAGCAGATTCTTACGCGAGAATGTTTGACAAAAAAGTATCCGACAATGCAATCGCAATCGACGGACAGCTTAAAGATAACCAGTTGAAGTTCAGTCTTATACGAAGGTAATCAAAGACGATGGAACAGCAGGGCAGATCAAAGACGATTCGACAAACGGTAAGATCACGGTAAGCGGTGCGAAGGCGATCACGATCATTACTTCCATCGGAACGGATTATAAAAACGATTATCCGAAATACCGTACAGGCGAGACAAAAGAACAGCTCGCTGCTTTGGTAAAAGGATATGTATCCGGAGCTGAGGCGAAAGTAAAAGCCGGCGGATATGAGACGTTAAAAGAAGATCATGTAAATGATTACGATCATATTTTCGGAAGATTAGATCTTAACATCGGACAGGCAGTGTCTGACAAGACAACGGATAAGCTGTTGGAGGCATATAAAAAAGGAACGGCTTCCGAAACAGAAAAACGTTATCTGGAATTGATGCTCTTCCAGTACGGACGTTATCTGACGATGGGATCATCGAGAGAGACTCCTGTGAACGAAGACGGAACGAAGAATGAAAGAAGAGCAACTCTTCCGTCGAACTTGCAGGGAATCTGGGTCGGAGCGAATAACTCCGCATGGCATTCGGACTATCATATGAATGTCAATCTGCAGATGAACTACTGGCCGACATATACGACGAATATGGCGGAATGCGCAGAACCGCTGATTAATTACGTAGACTCTCTTAGAGAGCCTGGACGTATTACGGCGAAGATTTACGCGGGCGTTGAGAGTACGGAAGCAAATCCTGAAAATGGATTTATGGCGCATACACAGAACAACCCGTACGGATGGACGAACCCGGGCTGGGTATTTGACTGGGGATGGTCTCCGGCAGGCGTTCCGTGGATTCTTCAGAACTGTTGGGAATATTATGAGTTTACGGGAGATACAGAGTACATGCAGACTCATATTTACCCGATGATGAAAGAAGAAGCGACGCTCTACGATCAAATGTTGATGCGCGATAATGATGGAAAGCTTGTATCTGTTCCGAGTTATTCACCGGAGCACGGACCGAGAACTGCAGGTAATACATATGAGCATTCGTTGATCTGGCAGTTATATGAAGATACGATCACAGCGGCAGAGACTTTGGGAGTTGACGAAGCGAAAGTCGCACAGTGGAAAAAGAATCAGGCTGACTTAAAAGGACCGATCGAGGTCGGTGCCAGCGGACAGATCAAAGAGTGGTATAACGAGACAACGTTAAATACAGATGAGAACGGTAATCAAATGGGACAAGGATATGGTCATCGTCATATTTCCCATATGCTCGGATTATATCCGGGAGACTTGATCGCTCAGAGCGACGAATGGCTGGCGGCAGCGAAAGTATCGATGCAGAATAGAACTGATGAAACGACAGGATGGGCAATGGCTCAGCGTGTCGCAACATGGGCGAGACTTGCAGAAGGCGATAAAGCATACGACGTATTGTCCAAAATGGTCACGAGCGGCAAGATCATGACAAACCTGTGGGATACACACGCTCCGTTCCAGATCGACGGAAACTTCGGTTACACAGCGGCAGTTGCGGAAATGCTTGTTCAGAGCAACATGGGTCACATCGACCTGATGCCTGCAGTTCCGAAAGCATGGGGAACAGGTAATGTGAAAGGTCTGCTTGCCCGCGGTAATTTTGCGGTTGATATGGCATGGGCAGACAACAAACTGACAGAAGCTTCGATCCACTCTAATAACGGCGGAGAAGCGGTTGTTCAGTACGCAAATCTTTCACTTGCAACTGTAAAAGACAGTGACGGAAACCTCGTTGAGATCACACCGGTGACTTCAGATCGTATTTCCTTCAATACAGAAGCAGGAAAGACATATACGATCACTGCTATCCCTGATAATACATTAGCTGCAGCTCCTACAGGTCTTAAGGTAACGAAGATCAAAGACGGAGAGACAGTTCTTACATGGGATGCGGTCAAAGCCAGAACAGAAGTATCTTATAATGTATACCGTCAGATTGAAGGCGGCGAGTGGGTACAGGTTCAGACAGAACTGAAAGCGACAGAATGGACAGACACAGACGCTTGGGATGTGCTCGGAACATTGAAGTACAAAGTTACGGCTGTGATCGACGGAAAAGAAAGTGAGTTCAGTTCGGAAGCAACGGTAGATGACTGCCGTAACATGATCGGCATGATCGACGATCAGGACGAACGTATCAAATATACAGGAAGCTGGGGCAACTGGATCAGCCAGGAAGGAAACTACGGCGGTTCAGTGAAATACTTAGAAGACCCGACAGGAACAGAGACAGCGGAACTTACATTCTGCGGAACGGGTATCGAAGTATTCTCCTGTACACAAAACGACAGAGGTAAAGTTGAAATCTCTATCGACGGAGAAGTATGGGCAACAGCAGATACTTATTCGGCAACTCAAAAAAGACAGGCAAAAATATTCTCTACAGAAGAGCATAAAGATAAGACGCTTGAATACGGAATCCATACGGTTAAAGTTCGGGCGATGGGCGAGAAAAATGCATCTGCAAGCAGAGATAAAGTAGAGCTTGACGCGTTTAATGTATTGAATACAGAAGCGGCGCGGGTTGAAAAAGTAGAGGTAACGTCTGCAAGCGGAATGACGACGGTGAGCAAAGCCGGATCGACGCTTCAGATGAAAGCGGCAGTAACTCCTGCAGAGGCGATCAATAAAGGTGTTACGTGGTCTGTTACAACAAAATCAGGCAGCGCGGCAGCTACGATCGATGAAAACGGTCTTCTGTCAGCAGGAACAGCAAACGGTGTTGTGACAGTAAAAGCGACATCGAAAGAAAATGCCGAAATCTCAGGCACATGCGAGATTACAGTTGCAATCCCGGATGTGACAGCGCAGTCAGAGATCATCGAGGACTGCTCGGATGATAAGAACTCCAAGAATCCGAAGATCACATGGAGTGAAACAGGCTGGAGTAATCCGTACACAGGAGAAGCTGATAAGCATCACGGCGGAACTAAGACGGAGACAAGTACAGAAGGAGCATGGTTCAGCTATACATTTACAGGAACAGGCATTAAGTTCTATGCTCAGAAAAATAATACGCAAGGCAAATTTACTGTAGAACTGGACGGAAAGGCAGAAAGCGACGCAGTTCTTTGGGAAGAAAAATCCGGCGGATCACCGCAGCAGTGCGTATTTGAAAAGACAGATCTGGAAAATACAGAACATACAATCAAGTTTACAGCGGCAACAGATCATGGAAACATTAACGTAAACATTGATTATCTTGAAGTATTCACTCCGGCAGCGGCTTCTGTTGATAAATCGGCGCTTCAGGCTGCGATTGAAAAATACAGCGGTTTGAATAAAGACGATTACGCAGAAAATCTGTGGAACGAGTTTAAGACAGCATACGACAATGCCGTTAAGGGAATGAATGACGACAAGACGACAAAAGAGCAGGCTGATAAGCTTGCAGCAGACTTGAACGCAGCAGGTGCAAAACTTGAAGCGGCAGAAATTCCGGCTCCGACGATTCCGGAAGATGCAAAAGCAACTGTAATGGGAGTTACAAGTACAGAAGCAACTGTTTCATGGACGAAACTTCCAAGGGCAGAGTCTTATAAAGTATATGCTGTAGAACATGAAGAACAGCAAAAGCGCTGAAAGCAATTACAGATACTGTTCCGGATAATGCAGGAGAACCTGTGACAACAACAGAGACAACGGTGCGGTTTACGAATCTGAAACCGGGTACATCTTATGTATTTATGATCGTAGGAGTAAACCATAATAAAGTAGAGTCGGAAAAAGCTCTTTGCAGCGAGCCGTTCACGACAGTGGCGGCGGCAGATGAAAAAGCTCCGGCACAGGTAAGTGGAATCAGCGTAGTAAAAGAAGGTGAAAAAGATGTGAAGATCACATGGGCTCCGTCAGAAGATCCGGAAGGAAGCGAAGTTACATATATTGTATATGTAGACGGCGTGATCGTATCTGAAAGCGATAAGACAGAATATACATTGAAAAACGCGGATGAAAGCAAAGGCTACAGTATCCGTATCGTAGCTGTAGATGCATCAGGAAACAAAGCTGTACCTGCAGTAATTAACCTGACGGTAGACGACTGGAATGCAAAGACAGTTGTAGGCGTAGAGAAACCTGCCGATCTTAAAGTGAAGAAAGGAACTGCTGCTGATAAACTGGATCTTCCAAAAACAGTAAATGTTACACTGGAAGGCGGTCGTGTTGCAGATGTACTTGAAGTAAAATGGACGACAGATAATTACAAAGCAGATCAGATCGGAACACAGACGCTGTCAGGAGAACTTCAGAAGAAGAAAGGCGTTAAGATTCCTGATAAGTTTAAGACAGTAACGATCAATGTAATTGTAGAAGAGAGCGAAGTAAATCCGCCGCATCCGGAAGACAAAGTAGTTACAAAAGTAGAAGAACTTACTGATCTTACGGTTGAGTTCGGAACTTCAGTTGAGAAACTCGCTCTTCCGACAGAAGTAAAAGTAACATTAGATAACGAGACAGAAGACAAACTGTCAGTAGAGTGGAACACAGATGCGTATAAAGCAGACGAAGCGGGAACGTACGAACTGACAGGAACACTTCAGGCAAAAGAAGGAATTAAACTTCCTGACAACTTCAAGACAGTAACGATCAACGTAACTGTAGAAGAAAAAGGCGGAGAAGTAGACCCGCCGCAGCCGGAAGACAAAGTGGTTATAGCAGTAGAAAAACTTGCTGACCTTACTGTGAAATTCGGAACTCCGGCAGAGAAACTTGCCCTTCCGAAAGAAGTGAAAGTGACACTTGATAACAAGGCGAAAGATAAACTGTCAATCGTATGGAACACAGATGTGTATAAAGCAGACAAAGCAGGAACATATAAACTGACAGGAACACTTCAGACAAAAGAAGGAATCACAATTCCGGAAGAATTCAGGAAAGTAACGGTCAACGTGACTGTTGAAGAGAAAGGAAAAGTTCCTCCGACATCCGGCAAAGAGGAAGGAAAGAACAATTCCGGTGCGGTACAGACAGGCGACGATAAGAACGTATGGCTTCCGATCGCGGGTCTTGTGGCTGCAATCGCCGTTGTGGCGGCAGTTCTTATTATCAAAAATAAAAAGAAAAAATAAGAACAAAAATAAGAATAAAGTTTTCATAATATAATATTGTGAGGCGATATAAAAGAACCGATTCTCTTTTGGGAATCGGTTCTTTTGAAGTTGTAAAAAGAGAGTAAAGAGAAAAATTGGAAAACAGGAGAAAAAACTTGACAAATATTGTATAGAATATTAACATGAACAATGTTCATATTAAAAAAACTGAAAAGGGAAAGCGGGAAAGGAGAATAGAATAAAGAGGACGGTGATAAGAGTTGAGCAGAGCGGTTACGTCGGAAGAAGAAATATTGAAAGTAAGCTGTGGGATTGTGGCAAAAAAAGGAATTGCCGCAGTAAATATGAGAACCGTTGCATCTGAATGCGGAATTGCACTAGGTTCTTTGTATAATTATTTTTCTTCAAAATCAGAACTTTTGTCTGCTACAATAGAGGCAGTGTGGAAAGATATATTTCAAATGGGAAAAACTTTAGAAAAATGCGAGAATATTGTGGAATACTTAAACCTGTTGTTTGAAGGTGTTGAAAATAGCCGAAGCCGTTATCCGAAATTTTTTTCCATGCATGCATTGGGGTTTACGGCAGGAGAAAGACAAGAAGGAAAAAAGGCGATGGAAGTATATTTTCTGAGGTTAAAAAATCAAATGGCACATTTTTTGGAAAATGATGAAAAATACGTCAAGGGATATTTACAGAAAATCTGACTGCCGAAATTTTTACGGACTATATATTTACCTTGTTTTTATCAATATTACTGGAAAAACAAAATGAAAAAGAGTCCTTTTTGGAATTTGTAAAAAATTATTTGTATTAAGAGAAAGAGTTGATGTGGAACGGAGATGGGTTATGAAGATAAAGAAACAGAATCTTTTGCTTTTGGCAAGTCTTGTCTGGATGATCGCAGGATTTAACGTTTTGAGGATCGGGATTGAAACTTATGCTGAATATCAGACTGTAATAAATTATATCGTGACAATTATCGTGTTTCTTCTCTTTTGGTTCATGGTATTTTATAAGTTGACAAATAAACATACAATAAGAATTCAAGGATATGAAGAAGAAAAGCAACTGTTTTATAAATTTTTTGATTTGAAATCATTTTTAATTATGGCGTTTATGATAAGTTTCGGGATTATTATTCGTTCATTCCATTTACTGCCGGAGCGGTTTATAGCTGTATTTTACACAGGATTGGGAGCGGCACTTTTCATGGCAGGCGTTTTATTTGGAAGAAATTATATACAGGCTTACAGGAAGAAAGCATAAGTAAACGAAAAAGCATAGAGAAAGTATAGAGGAAGTATAGAGAAAGTATAGATGCATAAAAGATGAGGAGTAAAAACTAAGGAGAAGATACATATGAAAAGAATTATAAATACAGCGATTGTTTATTTTATATTTGCAATGGCGGGAGGCGTATTTTATCGGGAATTTACAAAATGGAACGGATATACAGAGCCGACTACATTAGGAGTGCTGCATGTTCATCTGTTGGTGATGGGAACATTGTTATTTCTTATAACGGCTCTTTTCGCAAAAGTAACAATGTTGGCGGAAAATCTTTTGTTTAAGAAATTTTTTGTTCTCTATAATATCGCATTGCCTGCCATGGTGGTGATGATGCTTATTCGCGGAATTGTGCAGGTTCTCGGAATAGAGCTTGGAAAAATGGGGAATGGGATGCTGTCCGGTCTGGCAGGATTGTCTCATATCGGAATGATGATTGCATTTTTCTTACTGCTGTTTGCGATAAAAAGGGAATTGATACGAAAACAATAGGAATAATGATTTTTAGAGTTATAGTGAATTGTCTAAGAACTATCCACAGACGAGATGAACAGTTCTATAAACAGCGAAAACCCGCTAACCTTCCGGCTAACGGGTTTCGTTGTTTTTATAGTTATCTAAAGGAATGAGAGTAAAGTGCGACATCCCGGTTATCCGGGATGTCTTTACTTTATGAGGGAGGATAGTTGTTTTATTTCAACATATCTGTTGAACAGTATATCTTCAAAATGTGTCTAAAGTATGTTTAATGTCTAAAAGAAAACGAAAAAAAGTTATGAAATTCTTAAATTTAGATAGTTAAAGAAACCGCGCTTTATTGAAAAGAAAAGATAAAAAAATCTATCGGTACTGAAAGTTATTGAGAAATTAGAAGTGTATTTCCCGCATAAATTAAGTTGGGATCAGAAATACCGTTCAAGGCAGAAAGAGAAGCGACGGTCGTTCCGAATCTTTCGGCAATTTCGCTTAATGTGTCTCCCGGCTGAATGGTGTAATAAACCGAAGCAGAATTCCCGCCTTGTGGAATGCGGAGTGTATTTCCGGCGTAAATAAGATTGGGATCGGAAATACCGTTCAGAGCGGAAAGAGAAGAGACGGTTGTTCCGAATCTTTCGGCAATTTCACTTAATGTATCACCGGGTTGAATCGTATAAGTGATATATGTCGGAGCGGAGGGAGGAGCGGGCGGCGGAGCAGTTTCAGACAGGTGATTAAGTCCTGCCCGGCGGATGATGCCGGGATAATCGATGTAGCCGATATCAAGGTCTACATTTCCGCCGATACCGGGAACACTTCCTTCGTTTGTATACTGCCACATACCGCAGTCTGTTCCGTCGAAGGAAGACGCATAGCGGGCGTACCAGAATGCATATCGTTTTGCAAGATCATTTCCGAGATAATTGTCTAAAAAACTGCGGTTTGTGTAAAACATCGCATAGTAGCCCCCTGCTTCAATACGATTGCAGAAAGAAGAAACGAGTTGTTTTGCAAGAGCCGGAGTGATAGTGACACCTTCTCCGAGAGCATAAGCGGCGGACGCCTGTTCAATATCATAGCAGACAGGATAATCAATTCTATAATTACGAATGGTGCGCAGACAGCCGTCGGCTTCCTGAATAGCCGTTTCAGGACTGACAGCATAGCAGAACCAGTAAACTCCGATCGGAAGACCGATTCTGTTGCATTCAGAAGCATTTCTCTGAAATTGTTTGTCAATCGTATTGAATCCATAACCTGCACGAATCATAGCAAACTGATAGCCTGCGTTTTTAACCCGTTCCCAGTTGATTTCTCCTTGAAATTCGCTGACATCAAGTCCTTTTATATTCATAATGCCTCCATAAATAATATATTGATGTAAATATTTTAGTTTCTTTTGTGAAAAACAAATTAAATACTGAAAAAGCAAGCGCGTATAGAGGGGCATTACGGCTCGTTTTTTCTATGATTATTGTATGTATTGCCGAAGAAAATGTGTGTGCGCCCCCTGATTTTTGCAATAAAATGTATAAAATAGATAAATAAAAGAAGCAGAGGTAAATATTCATTTATATGTAGGTTTGTCAAACATATGATTACCACCCGATCAATAAATTCCCTCAGAACAGTTTGTGGTGATTTCCACCCCAGAGGTCTCATGGGAAACTGGTTATAATCCTACGGTTATAGTT
>ENA-OQCE01000231-OQCE01000231.1-human-gut-metagenome-genome-assembly--contig:-NODE-231-length-26999-cov-2.242929_pt1 | contig 26999 bp, 27 predicted proteins | sample MGYA00242495_ERZ504572 | MGnify/ENA primary metagenome ERZ504572 (study PRJEB26092, sample SAMD00036228) | human gut metagenome | host: Homo sapiens | study: EMG produced TPA metagenomics assembly of... | reverse complement strand
TTACGATTTTTACCGGGAATTCTTACAGGTGCAGGCAGTTGCCGGGAAAGAAGTAGATATACCAGAAACTTCTTTTGATGTATACGATCTTGCAGCGCTTGCCTATATTTACAAGCGGATCAAGGAAACTGATCCGGTGCGGGAGGCCAGTCATGTGGTCATCGATGAGGCACAGGATTTTGGAATGATGGCATATTGCTGTCTGCACTATTGTCTGCGGGGATGCACATACACGATCATGGGGGATACCTCCCAGAACATACATTTCCGGTATGGGCTAAATGACTGGGAGGAATTGCGGAAACTGGTGCTGACCGGCACGTATGATGCGTTTGGGCTGTTGCGGAAAAGTTACCGGAATACGGTGGAAATTCCAAATTTGCAAATGATATTTTGCGGCATGGAGATTTTGCTGTGTATCCGGTGGAACCGATTATCCGGCATGGAGCAGCCGTGCGGGTGGAGAAACAGCCGGATGCAACAGCGCTTTTAGAAGAGACGGTACACACGATCCGGAAGTGGCAGCAAGATGGATATGAAACGATTGCGGTGATCTGTCGTGAGGAAAAAGAGGCAGCAGAGCTGGCGGAACAGTTGAAATCTTATATGGAGATTGTGGACTGTAACCCGGGGACTACGGAATTTGGAGACGGTGTTATGGTGCTTTCGGTTGCCTACACGAAAGGACTGGAGTTTGATGCGGTTCTTTTGTATGATCCGACGCAGAAAAAATATCCGGTAGATAACGGACATGTGAAACTTTTGTATGTTGCGGCAACCCGCGCGCTGCATGAGCTTGTGGTGTTGTATCACGGAAATCTGAGCAGAATTCTGACAGATCCGGTTTCAAAAGAGAAAAAGCAGAAAGTGTTTGCAGCAGAAACACTGACCAAGGCAAAGGAATATGAAAAGAAAACCTTTACGCAAAAAGAAATAGAGCAGCAGCGACGGACGGAGGCAGATAAGGAACGCAATGCGCGAAGTTATATCGGTCCGGAACGGATCGAGGTGTCTGCACCGAAGGAAGAGGAACCTGACATCCATCCGGTTTCAGAGAAGTCAGTACCCAAGAAAGAGAAACCTGTCATCCATCCGGTTTCAGAGAAGTCAGTACCCGGGAAAGAGAAATCTGTCATCCATCCGGTTTCAAAGGTGTCGAAGGCCCCGGAGATTGCGCAGATCAATCCGTCTCCTTATGCATTTGGGGATCTGCCGGATAACCGGTTGCTACCGGTACGTGGACATTCCCGCATGAATTATACGGTGAAATGGGTCAAAAAAACGAAAAAGCATATAGACATTGCAAGTATGGCAGGAATTCTTCGGCTGACACCGATGACACCCGAGGTGATAAGGGTAAGTTTCGTCAAAGGTGTGACGACAGAAATCAAGGATACCTACTGGAAACCGGAGGCAACGGATGTTTTTTCGTGGAGTGTCAGAGAGTCAAAGACGGCATTAAAAGTTTCCACGGAAAAAGTCAGTGCTGTGATTGATAAAAAAACAGGTGCCATACAATTTGAAACAGCAGATGGGACGGTACTGTTAAAGGAACGCTCCGTGGAACCGCGCCTGATTATGGATCAGCAGACCTGGGAATTTTTTTGAATGGGATTCTTCGGAAAAGATTAATGCAAAGGGAATTCTTTCTACGGATCTGCTCGTGCTGCGTGCAAAGGCAAAGTATATTTCTTTTGGAGGAAAGCCTATGCGGATGCCTCTTGTTTTATCCAGGAAGGGGTATGGGCTTGGGATAGCGGCTAAAGAAACCGTTTTGCTCTGTAATATCAAAACCTATGGGCCTTACATCAGTACACTGGGCGAGGATCAGATCGACTATTATTTTATTTATGGGGAGACGAATGAAGAAACAATTTCCATGTACAAAAAACTAACTTTATAGACTTGTTCTTTTCCATATTTTCTTATTGAAAAACTTTCTCTTTTAGTAATTTACGTGTATAATTAAGAAAAATTATCAATAACACAAAAGAAAGAATGCAAAGGATAAGACAATATGACATTAAAAGAATTGGAAATCGGGAAAAGTGCAGTCATTAAAACCGTAGGCGGTGAGGGTGCGTTACGCCAGCATTTCCTGGATATGGGAGTGATTCCGGGAGCGGAAGTGACGGTGATTAAGTTTGCCCCAATGGGAGACCCGATGGAACTGCAGATCCATGGGTATGAGCTGACTCTTCGGCTGGCAGATGCAGATCAGATTACAATTGAGCAGATTTCTTCCCGTACCAGAAAGCATGAAGGAGCCAGAAACATTAATCAGTCGGTTCATCCGGGACTGGGCGAAGAAGGAAAGTATCATGTAAAAGGGGATGGAAACCCTTTGCCGGAAAAGACGAGGCTTACATATGCGCTGGTGGGAAATCAGAATTGTGGAAAGACGACGCTGTTTAACCAGCTGACCGGTTCAAACCAGCATATCGGAAACTTTCCGGGGGTTACGGTTGACCGCAAGGATGGACCGATCAAAGGATACCCAGACACTCTGGTGACAGATCTGCCGGGAATCTATTCGATGTCCCCTTACAGCAGTGAGGAGATTGTTTCAAGAAATTTTGTGCTGGAGGATAAACCAAAGGCGATCATCAATATTATTGATGCAACCAATATCGAGCGGAATCTGTATCTGACGATGCAGCTGCTGGAAATGGATATCCCGATGGTTGTGGCACTCAATATGATGGATGAGATGACCGGAAATTCAGGATCGGTGGATGTAAACGGGATGGAGCGATGCTGGGTGTGCCGGTGGTCCCGATTTCTGCTGCAAAAAATGAGGGAGTGGATGAACTGGTAAGGCATGCACTGCATATCGCAAAATATCAGGAGCGGCCGGGACGACAGGATTTCTGTAGTGAAAATGAGTTTGGTGGAGCCGTGCACCGCTGTATTCATGCAGTCAGCCATCTGATCGAGGATCACGCAGAGCATGCGGGAATTCCTCTGCGTTTTGCAGCTTCTAAGATCATTGAAGGGGATCATCTGATTCTGCAGAAACTGGAACTGGACGAGAATGAGCACGAAGCAATTGAACATCTGATTGTACAGATGGAAAAAGAGCGTGGGCTCGATCGCAGTGCGGCGATTGCGGATATGCGTTTTAATTTCATCGAAAAGGTGTGCGAGAAAACGGTAGTAAAGCCGAAGGCAAGCCGGGAGCGCATCCGCAGTGAGAAAATCGATCGGATTCTGACCGGAAAATATACAGCAATTCCATGTTTTATCGGTATTATGCTGTTGGTGTTCTTCCTTACGTTCCATGTGATCGGCGCTTTTTTACAGAACCTGCTTGCCATGGGGATTGACGCACTGTCTAATGTGACAGACCGTGCGCTGACGGCAGCGGGAGTCAATGAAGTGCTTCACGGACTGATCATTGACGGTATTTTTGCCGGAGTCGGAAGTGTACTGAGTTTCCTGCCAATTATCGTAACATTATTTTTCTTTCTGTCATTGATGGAAGACAGTGGTTACATTGCGCGAGTTGCATTTTTTATGGATAAACTTCTGCGAAAAATCGGACTTTCCGGACGAAGCATTGTACGATGCTCATCGGATTTGGATGTACAGTTCCGGCGGTGATGTCGACCCGCACGCTGCCGAGTGAGAGAGACCGGAAGATGACGATTTTGCTGACTCCGTTTATGAGCTGTTCGGCAAAACTGCCGATTTATGCATTTTTTACCAGCGCATTTTTCCCGGAGTATGGAGCACTCGTGATGTGTGCTTTGTATCTGACCGGAATTGTGATTGGGATCCTGGTTGCGTTGTTGTATCGGAAAACACTGTTCCGTGGAGATGCGGTTCCGTTTGTCATGGAGCTGCCAAATTATCGTCTGCCGGGGCTGAAAAATGTTATGCAGCTTTTGTGGGAGAAAGCAAAAGATTTCCTGCAGAAAGCATTTACCGTTATTTTTGTAGCAACGATCTGTATCTGGTTCTTACAGAAATTTGATTTGCATTTTAATCTGGTGGCGGATTCTAAAGACAGTATTCTTGCGATGATTTCAAACTGCCTGGTTCCAATTTTTGCACCGCTTGGACTGGGAGACTGGAGGATCTGTACTTCATTGATCAGCGGCGTTATGGCAAAGGAGAGCGTGATCTCAACTCTGGAAATTTTATTTGGAGGAGCAGTAAAGGATGCATTGACACCGGTAGCGGCAGCTTCACTTCTGGTATTTAGTCTGTTGTACACGCCGTGTATTGCAGCAATTGCTTCCATTCGCCGGGAACTTGGACGAAAATGGGCAGTTGGCATGGTGATCTGGCAGTGTATGATCGCCTGGGTGGCAGCATTTGCGGTAAGGTGGCTGATGGTTTTATTTATGAGATAATGAAAATAGAGCAGAAAGTACTTGAAGGAATCGGAAAGATAGAATAAAATAATAACAAAAAAGGATTATTTATTTATGCTCAGACAAATGTGGAAAAAGAGGGTTTGTTTTGTTCTGGCTGTGATTCTGGCAGTAATTGCTGTGACACCAATGGAAATGGAGCACACAGATGCAGCAATGGTACATTCGGTAACAGCATTGATGACGGGAAATCTGGTAAACAAGTCCAATGCGGACAAGCTGACTTACAGACAGCTGGAGACAAGCGCCTATGAGAGAAAACTGATTTCAAAAAGTGTGTATAATTACACGATGCAGCAGGTCCCGGCATTGTATGAGGGCAGGAACGTCATTAATGTGTCCGGTATGACCGGAAAAGCAAATACCAGTTATGTGGATGATGATGGTGTTGGTGAAAATGTCTCGTTTGTAAAATTTCAATGTAGAAAGAGCGGTAAATACCAGTTTACGGAAAGTGATTTTAAGGGAAAATCCAAGAATGAAGTGATCTATAATGATAACAATTATCTCATGTTTCTGCCAAAAGAGTTAAAAAGCGGGTATGAGATTTATGACCCATGGAACAGTACCTACTATCAGTTTCTTTCCAGAACTTTTGCAAGTGGTTATGGCAAAGTATGGTATGATGTCAACGCATCGAAAAAAACTTACGAGAAGTGCGAAGCGTGCAATAAAAAATTCGGCAGGGTATACAAGCGCTATCCAGAGGGAACTGCAGAAGAAAAAAGACAGTATTTCCAGATACAGTATGGAATCTGAAAAAAATACGTATCGCTTAAAGAAAGGAAATACATATCTGCTTGTAATTTTTACGCCGGATTCCTTCCGCTTCCGGAAAAAAATAACAAACGGAAACAATTATTATAAGGAACAGTATCTTTCCGATATTCCATGGTCGTTCGATCTGAAAATTACTTATATGGATGAAAAAGCAGATTAGCAAAATTACCCTATTGTATTAGAAATCAGAACGTGGTACAATGCATAAGAATAGAAAAAAGCATTGACGGAACAAGTAGTGAAATTGAAACATACAGAGAGAACGGCAGATGGTGTGAGCCGTTTATGGAAAGATTTCATGAAGACCACTCCTGAGCTGTGCGCGAAAGAAGCGTCACCGTGTAGCTGCGTTATAAGCCAAAGAGTAAAAGAATTAAGGTGGAACCGTGTATAAAGCACCTTAGATATGTCATGCATATCCGGGGTGCTTTTTTATTTCCATACAAAAAGAAGGAGAGTTAACGTAAAATGGTAAACTTTAAGGAAAATGAAGAATTAAAAACACTGAATCATTCCTGTGCACATCTGATGGCACAGGCAATCAAGCATCTGTACCCACAGGCAAAATTCTGGGTTGGACCGGTTGTTGCAGAGGGATTTTACTATGATGTAGATCTTGGGGAAGATGTAATCCGTGATGAGGATATCGAAAAGATCGAAAAAAGAGATGAAAAAGATTGCAAAATCCGGAAAGAAAATCATGCGACGTGAAGTTTCTAAGGCAGAGGCTATGGAAATGTTCAAGAATGATGAGTATAAACTGGATCTGATCTCCGATCTGGAAGATGGAAATATTACCGTATATGATCAGGGCGATTTTACGGATCTGTGCCGTGGACCGCACGTAGACAATGTAAAACTTTGCAGAAACTTCAAGCTGATCCGTCACTCTGGTGCATACTGGAAAGGTGACAGCAAAAACAAAGTGCTGCAGAGAATTTATGGTGTATGTTTCCCGACCGCAGAGGAGCTGGAGGCACACCTTAAGCTTTTAGAGGAAGCAAAGGAAAGAGATCACAGAAAAATCGGAAAGGACATGAACCTGTTTATGGTTGATGATCTGGTTGGCCGTGGACTTCCGATGTTCCTTCCGAAGGGATATGTGATCTGGCAGGAGCTGGAGAACTATATCAAGAACAAGGAAAGAAAGCTGGGCTATCTGCATGTTATGACTCCTTGTGTCGGTACCGTAAATCTGTACAAGACATCCGGTCACTGGGATCACTACAAAGAAAACATGTTCCCACCAATGGAGATGGAGGGAGAGTCTTTCGTTCTTCGTCCGATGAACTGCCCGCATCATATGATGATCTATGCAAACAGAAGACATTCCTATAAGGATTTGCCGATCCGTATCGGTGAGATCGCACATGATTTCCGTTACGAATCCAGCGGAACGTTAAAGGGTATCGAGCGAGGCAGACATTTCTGTCAGAACGATGCGCATCTGTTTGTAACACCGGAGCAGATTGAGGATGAGTTTACCAAGGTTGTAGACTTGATTTTCAGTACCTACAAGGATTTCGGAATTACCAATTACCGTTGTGTACTGTCTCTGCGTGATCCGGCAAACAAAGAAAAGTATCATGATGATGATGCTATGTGGAACAAGGCAGAGGATGCACTCCGTAAAGTATTGAATGATCTGAAAATTGATTATACAGAGGAAATTGGAGAGGCTGCTTTCTATGGACCAAAGCTGGATGTAAACGTACAGCCTGCAGTCGGCAATGAGATCACACTTTCTACCTGCCAGCTTGATTTCTGTCTCCCGTCAAAATTCAATCTGTCTTATGTAGACCGCGATGGCGAGAAGAAGACACCGGTTGTTCTGCACCGTGCAATTCTTGGTTCCCTCGATCGTTTCATGGCATATATTCTTGAGGAGACCAAGGGAAATCTGCCGACATGGCTGGCTCCGGTTCAGGTTCGTGTGATGCCGGTTAAGACAGACAACGAGGAACTGACTGCTTATGCAAAGGAAATCTGCGATGCATTAGAGGCAAAGGATGTCCGTGTAGAACTCGATGACAGATCCGAGAAGCTTGGCTATCGTATGCGTGAAGGACAGGTGCAGAAGGTGCCGTATCTTCTGGTTGTCGGCTTCAATGAGAAAGAAGACAGAACCGTATCCTTCCGTCTGCATGGAGAAAAAGATACCACAGTTCTTCCACTGGATGAGTTTGTGGAGAAGCTTGAGAATGAGATCAAAAATAAGCTGAGAACTCATATCGGGCTGAAAAATAAATAAAAGCCGATTTGAAACAGTAAAAAATGCGCGCAGCAAAAAGTGGTGCCCCCCTTTTGCTGCGCGCTTTTTTTGCAGGAAAATATATTTTTACTTTCATGTTAGAAAGTCGTTGTATTCTGTTCAGAAACTTCCAACTTCCGGATCAACTGGAATTCATGTATAACCATTGCCAGTCCAACTGCAAAAGATAACACATCCGCAACCGGACTCGCATAAAGAATTCCCTTAATTCCCCAGAAACGCGGGAAAAGCAAAAGCAGAGGAAGCAGGAATAAAATCTGTCTTGTCAGAGAAAGAAACGTTCCCTTATATGCTTTTCCGATCGAACTGAAAAACGTCGAGGAAATCGGCTGCATAAAATTAAGCCATGTAAACAGCAGGAAAATCCGGAAATAGTTTACACCGAAATCAAAATATTCTTTGCTTCCGCTGCCAAACAGACCGAGGATCTGTCGCAGAAAAATCTGAAACAGCAGAAAGGATACAATGGATACAATGGCACCGACCGTAATCGCCAGACGATATGATTCCTTTACCCGGTTGTACTGTTTTGCACCGTAGTTAAAACTCTGGATCGGCTGGCTGCCCTGTGACAGGCCGATAATCACGGAAAAGTAAAGCTGGTTGACTTTCATGACAATTCCGGAACAGGCAATCGGAATTGACTCTCCGTAAACGGACTGTGCACCGTAATGCTTTAGCAGGTTGTTCATCGTAATCTGCACGATCATCATGGCAACCTGGTTGATGGCAGAAGCCTGCCAAGTGAGCAGATCTGTGCCAGATGGGAAGCATTCGGCCGGAAATGCTCGGAGTGCAGGGTTACTGTGCGGTAGTGTGACAGATAGCAGACCGCAATAATCGCAGAGATGACCTGACCGATCACGGTTGCCGCTGCAGCACCGTACATGCCCCAGTGGAATCCCAGAACAAACACGGCATCCAATACAATGTTGATGACGGCGCCGGAAATGTTTACAAACATCGCCATCTTTGGGCTGCCGTCTGCACGGATTAAGTGTCCGCTTCCGATCGTAAGAATTAAAAAAGGAAAACCGATCGCCGTCACACGGACGTATTGCCGGGCAAGCGGGAGGAACATCTGCTGGGGAACCAAATCCGACCAGCAGAGGATTCAAAAATAATTCGGTTATGGCAAAAAGAAGGATGCCAACGGTAAGAAGCATTGTGATGGCGTTTCCGACAAAATAGGGAGCTTTTTCTTTTTTGCCGGCACCCATGTGAAGGTTGAAGCTTGCCGCACCGCCGATTCCAAACAGAAGTCCAAGTCCTGTGCACATCATGGCAAGTGGGAATGCAATGTTGGTAGCGGCATTGCCGAGTGTGCCGACCGCATTTCCGATAAAAAGCTGGTCTGCAATGTTGTATACCGCACTGACAAGCATGGCGATAATGCTCGGTACGGAAAAGCGCAGAATCAGCGAAGAAATTTTGTCCACGGCAAGTGGATTTTGTTGTTCTGAAGTCATATGTTTCGCCCTTTCTTATGTTAATATCTGTATTTGCTTTTATATGGCAAACTTATATTATTATAGCTTTTTTCCTGTTTTTTTTTCAATGAAGCCGGGCAGCAGAAAAATAAAATGGAAATTTTTGTATTTCTGAAACTTTTATGTGTGATGAATGGTCTAATAGATAGAAACAAAAAAGGAGGAAAATAAAATGAGTAAACTGAGTAGTGTATTAAAAAAGACAGGTATTGCAGTAGCTGCTGCGGCAATGCTGGTGACAATGGGAGCAGGAACGGTGGTTACACAGGCAAAAACAAGTCTGCCGGTTTATAAAGTATCGCTGGCAAAGAAGTATACCAACAACCAGAAGGGCAAACAGATGGAAGCCAGTGTAAAGATTCCGAAAGTGAAAATTACAGGTACAGACGGAAAAGTCATGAAAAGCGAAAGTGAAAAACTGAATGCTGCCATTTCCAGTTATCAGAACAAATTTATCAAAGATTATAAAAAAGATGTGGCAGCCATAAAGAAGGGAGAGAAGGGAAATGAGAGCCTTACTTCCGGATATAAGGTTGTAACCGACAACGACAAGCTGTTTTGCCTGCGGATTGATACGGTAATTGCTATGGGCGGCTCCCAGAGTTATGCAAAGATTTTCAGTGTGGATAAAAAATCCGGAAAACAAATCACTCTGAAAAATCTGTTCAAAAAAGGAAGCGGCTATATTGACCGGATTTCCGACAATATCAAAGAACAGATGCGGGCACAGATGAAAGAGAATGCAGATGTTACCTATTTTGTGGACGATGAAAACAATAAGTTCAATTTCAAGTCCATCAGCAATAAGACGAATTTCTATGTCAATGAGAAGGGAAAACTTACCCTTGTATTTGACAAGTATGAAGTAGCACCGGGATATATGGGAATGGTCGAATTTTCCATTCCGACAGGTGAGATTGTAGATATGGTTACAAACGGATATCTGAAATAAAAGGCATATAGAAAAAATGGCTCTGTGGGCAAATCCCACAGAGTCATTTTTTCTATTTGGTGCAAAGGAAGAGGATGCAATTTCTGATTTTTATGGTATACTGTCTGTAGAAAATAAAATGACGTGAGAGTATACCTATGAAAAACACGACAGGCCATAGGCTTAAATATGTTGGAATATGCAGGTGTAGGGGATTGAAGCATGCAGTTCGTGTTGACTAATTTGTATAACAGCTGATAAAATGATTGGGAAAATTACGGCATCTGATTCATTCATCTGCAGAGCATTTGGTGAAAAAGATACGACGGTAATTGTGTTGAACAATTTTAATATAAATGAATAAAAACTCTGACGGCAAGGATGATCCGAGCAGGAATAGTTAAGAAATAAGGATTTACAGAACCATCTTTCTGACAGATTGCCCGAAAGATGGTTTTTTGCGTTGAAAATAACAGGAGGATAGCATGTTAAAGGTAGCAGTATACGGAAAGGGCGGTATTGGAAAATCCACAGTGACTTCCAATCTTGCAGCAGCTTTTGCAAATATGGGAAAACGTGTCATTCAGATCGGATGCGATCCGAAAGCGGATTCCACCATTAATTTACTTGGTGGTGAGCCACTTCGTCCGGTAATGAATTATATGAGGGAAGAGGACGAGGAGCCGGATGAGCTGGTGCAGATTTCAAAGGAAGGCTATGGAGGAATCCTCTGCATTGAGACGGGCGGACCGACACCGGGACTTGGCTGTGCGGGGCGTGGAATTATTGCGACTTTTCAGCTTCTTGAAGATATGGAACTATTCGAACATTATAAACCCGATGTGGTTTTGTATGATGTATTAGGTGATGTTGTGTGCGGTGGATTTGCAGCACCGATTCGTGAGGGATATGCGGATAAGGTTCTGATCGTTACATCCGGTGAAAAAATGGCACTGTATGCTGCCAACAATATTTCCAGTGCAGTCAGAAATTTTGAGGATCGCAGTTATGCCCGGGTATTTGGCATCGTGTTAAATCACAGAAATGTGGAAAATGAGAAAGAAAAAGTACAGGCATTTTCAGAAAAGATCGGGGTGCCGATTGTGGGAGAAGTGCCGCGAAGTAATGAAATTATTCACTGGGAAGAGCAGGGAAAGACTGTGATCGAAGGAGATCCGGCTCTGAAATCAGCAGATGTTTCTTTGATCTTGCCACATTGTTATGGAAAGAAGAGGAAAACGCATGAGACAGGAAGCATATTTTTGTACGGTAAAAGAGCTGGATGAGCTTGGAAAAAATAACATTCCCAGACAGCTTATTTCCCATACACATCTGATCTACAGTTCCCCTGCAACGCTGGCATTCAATTCTCCGGGAGCAGAAGGATTTGGTGTCAAACGTGCAGGTCTGGCGGTTCCGGATTCTGTTATGTTGATCGTGTCTCCGGGATGCTGTGGCCGCAATACCTCGGTGCTTAGTTCGATGCGGGCCTATCAGGACCGTTTTTATTATCTGTTGATGGATGAGACGGATATTGTGACCGGAAGGCACCTGAAAAAGATCCCTAAGGCAGTAGCGGAAATATGCGAAGGACTTAAGAAAAAGCCGTCTGTTGTGATGATATGTATTACCTGTGTGGATGCGCTGCTTGGCACGGATATGGAGCGTGTCTGTCACAAGGCAGAGGAATATGCAGGGGTTCCGGTAAGGCCATGTTATATGTATGCACTGACCAGAGAGGGTAGAAAACCACCGATGGTGCATGTGCGGCAGTCCGTTTATTCGTTGCTGGAACCGAAAAAGAAAAAAGGAAACGTGGTGAATTTACTGGGATATTTTTCACCGCTTACGGATGACTGTGAGCTGTATGATCTGCTTCATGGGGCAGGAGTAAAAACAATCCATGAGATTTCCAGGTGCAAGGATTATGCACAGTATCAGACCATGTCGGAAGCAAATTTTAATCTGGTACTGCATCCAGAAGCGCGCTTTGCGGCAGAGGATTTTCATGACCGGCTGAAAATTCCATATATCGAGCTGCGCAGATTATATCAGATCGATAAAAATTGCCAGTCAGTATCGTGCTTTTGCCGCTGCACTGGGTGTGGAATTTGAGGATGAAATACCGCGTAAGGCAGCAGAGGAGGCGGTAGAAAAATTCCGGGAAATACATCCGGATGCAGTATTTGCCGTCGGAGAATGGATGAACGGAGATCCGTTCGAACTGGCACTTGCATTGGTACACTATGGATTTCGTGTGTCGGAGATTTATGGAACATTATCCGGTGAAAACTTTGTCTATGTAAAACAACTGGCAAAAATCAGCCCGGATACGAAAGTTTTTTCCAATCTGGAACCGACCATGCTGTATTATGACAAAAGTCAGTCCGGCGTCAATATGACCATAGGAAAAGATGCCGGCTATTATCATAAAGAATGTTCCAATGTGCTCTGGAATGAAGAACGGCAGCCATACGGTTATGCCGGTGTGCGCAGACTGTTTGAGGCATTGGCGGAGGTATAACACAATGAGAGGACTGAGAAAATATCTGACACCATTTGCACCGGATCAGTCAGGTGCGGTGTCTGTATTATATGAATTTGGCGGTATTATCGTCATTTGCGATGCCGGTGGTTGTACCGGAAATATCTGTGGATTTGATGAGCCGCGGTGGTTTGAGAGCAAAAGCGCACTGTTTAGTGCAGGGCTTCGCGATATGGATGCAATTCTTGGCCGTGATGACAGGCTGGTGGCAAAGCTTGCAGATGCCGTGACAAAACTGGATGCAAAGTTTGCAGCAATTATCGGGACGCCGGTTCCGGCCGTTATCGGAACGGATTACCATGCCTTAAAGCGTATGACGGAGAAAAAAGTGGATCTGCCGATTCTGACTGTGGATACGGATGGAATGGAATTGTATGACAAGGGGGAAGAAAAAGCCTGGAAGGAACTGTTTTTGGTATTTGCAGGTGAAAAAGAAGACGTGATTTTGGGCAGAATCGGGATACTTGGCATGACACCACAGGATATCAGTGATCTGCGTGCAGCAGACCGTATCCGGGAGCATTTTGCGGCAGAAGGAAAAACTGCTGTCTGCTTTGGAATGGGAAATGGACTTGATGATGTAAAATCGGTTTCCAATGTGGAAAAAAATATCGTGGTATCGCCGGCTGCTTTAGAGGCAGCGAAATATCTGGAACGAACATACGGAACACCGTACGAGACAGGCTATCCGCTGGTGGATGAACTGGTTTACGATATGGATTATCATGGGAAAAAGGTACTTATTGTACAGCAGCAGGTGATCGGATCTGCAATCCGGGAAGAGATACAAAAAAAAAGCAAAGGATGCACAGGTGACAGTTGCAAGCTGGTTTATGATAAAGCCAGAGCTTTGCAGTGACACAGATCTGCATCTGCGGGATGAAGAAGATTATATAAGGCTGGTGGAAAACATGGAATATGATGTGATTTACGCTGATCCATGTATGAAGCGTATGACACCGGAATTTGACGGAATCTTTGTGGATACGATACATTTTGCGGTGTCGGGGCATCTTGCAGAGATGAGATAACAGTTGCCGGTTGTCTTGTAAGATGTGACCCGCAATAAGGGAGTGTACGATTGGAGAAAAGTGTGTATAAGAATGAGATGACCTGGCGCATCCGGGTATACGGTATCGTTCAGGGTGTTGGTTTCCGGCCAACGGTAAGCCGCCATGCGACAAACCATGGAATTTACGGAACTGTTTGCAATAAAGGACCCTATGTGGAAATTTATGCACAGGGGACAAAAGAACAGATTGAAGGATTTTTAAACAGTCTGAAAGAACATCCACCGAAGCGTGCGGCTGTTTTGAAGATAAATACAGAGAATATCACCGCAGATACAACAGAACAGTTTGAACATTTTGACATTATCGAAAGTGAAAAAACAAAAGGGGAAATCTTTATTTCCCCGGATATTGCAATCTGCGATGAGTGCAAGGAAGAAATGTTTGACCCGAAAGACAGACGGTATCTGCATCCGTTTATCAACTGCACCTGCTGTGGACCAAGGCTTACGATTCTGGATGCTCTGCCGTATGACAGGGAACGCACAAGTATGAAAGAGTTTCCGATGTGCCCGGACTGTGCAAAAGAATACACGGATGAGAAAACCAGGCGGTATGACGCGCAGCCGGTGTGCTGCAACCAATGTGGACCACAGGTGTATCTGATCGGCAGACCCGAGCGGGGACGTGCCGCAATTACATATACACGCCGGCTTATTCGTGAAGGCAAAATTGTAGCAATCAAGGGAATCGGAGGGTTTCATCTGTGCTGTGATGCTACAAATGAAGAAGTGGTCTGCCGTCTTAGAACATTAAAAAACCGCCCGGCCAAGCCCTTTGCAGTTATGGCAAAAGATGAATCGGTTGTAAAACGGGAATGTGTGGTGACGCCGGAGCAGGAGGCGATTCTTACCGGACATCAGAAACCGATTCTGTTACTGGACAGACGAAGCGATGGCGGGCTGGCATCTTCGGTGGCACCGAACAATCCAAAAGTTGGTGTGATGCTTCCGTATGCACCGGTGCAGTTATTGATTTTTCAGTATGATGATGGTATCGAGATGCCGGATCTTCTGGTGATGACCAGTGGAAATACTTCCGGTGCACCGATCTGTCGTGAGGATGAGGAAGCTGTTGCCGAATTATCCATTTGTGTGATGCGATGCTGTCACATAACCGCAAAATCAGGATACGGGCAGATGATACGGTGATGGATTTTTACAGAAATGAACCGTACATGATCCGGCGTTCCAGAGGCTATGCACCGCTGCCGTTTATGACAAAAGCAGACTGGAAAGGACAGGTGCTCGCGGTTGGCGGGGAATTGAAAAATACCTTTTGCATAGGTGTGGACAACAGGTTTTATCCGTCACCATATGTGGGAGATCTGGAGGACTTAAGAACGGTAAAGGCATTGCAGGAGACAATACACCGGTTTCAGACATTGCTGGAAGTAAAGCCACAGGCTGTGGTCTGTGATCTGCACCCAAAATACAATTCTACGGTTGTAGCGGAAGAACTTGGATATCCGGTGATAAGAGTGCAGCATCATTATGCACACATATTATCGTGTATGACAGAAAATGACTGTCATGATCCGGTCATCGGAGTCGCTTTTGACGGAACCGGATATGGAACGGATGGCACGATCTGGGGCGGAGAGATCCTGCTGGCGGATTATGGGAATTTTACAAGATTCGGAAGTATTACCCCGTTTTTACAGATGGGGGGCGATGCTTCTGCAAAAGAGGGCTGGCGTATTGCGGTCTCTATGATTTACGGATATACGAAAGATCGCAAAAGGGCATGGGAGATCATGGAAACACTGGGTCTTTGCAGCGAACAGGAAAGCAGGGTACAGTTCACCATGGCAGACCGGAAGATCAATGCGGTGGCTTCAACCAGTGCAGGACGGCTTTTTGATGCCGTCAGTGCGATACTCGGGATCAGGCGCAGTCAGGATTTGAAGGGGGAAGCATCGACGGCATTGCAGTTTGCAGCAGAGGCATACGAGCAGCAGAACCTCTCAAATATCTCACAGGAGCAAAAGGAAAATAAGGATATACTGCTGCATGAAACAAAAGAGCGTTTCGTTTTAAATACACAGATGTTGGTGCAGCAGATTACAGAAGCAAAAATGCGGGGCGAAGACACCGGGATGCTGGCATATCGGTTTCATCAGGTACTGGCAGAAATGATTACAGCTGCCTGTATCAAAGCAAAAGAAAGCAGTGGCAGGGATAAAGTTGCCTTAAGCGGTGGCGTATTCCAAAACCGGTTACTGCTGCGTCTGACAGAAGAACGACTGTTACAGGAAGGATTCGAAGTGCTGCGGCACCGCATGATTCCGCCGAATGACGGAGGAATTGCAATCGGACAGGCAGCATATGGGATGTATCAATTACAGAAATAGGAGGATAAAAAGATGTGTGTAGGTTTATCAGCTAAGGTAGTAAAAATCAGTAATGGCACGGCGGTCATTGATGCAGGCGGTGCCAAAAGAGAGGTTTCTTCCCAGCTTCTGGAAGATCTGGAGCCGGGAGATTATGTTATGGTGCATGCAGGTGTAGCAATTGCAAAAATCACCGATGAGGACGACAGTGAAACCGAGCAGCTCATGGAGGAATTTTTATAATGAAAACAGCCAGAGAGATCATTGAAAATTATGATGGCCCGGATGTGCGGATCATGGAAGTGTGCGGTACGCACACACATGAGATTTTCCGGCTGGGAATCCGTAAACTGCTGCCAAAACAGGTAGAATTGATTTCCGGACCGGGATGTCCGGTATGTGTAACACCGGTTAGTTTTATAGATGAAGCTATTTATCTGGCATTGGAAAAAGGAGTTACAATCTGTACATTTGGTGATCTGGTGCGAGTGCCGGGAACAATATGAGCCTTGCGGGAGCCAGAGAACAGGGAGCGAAAATCCATGTTGTGTATTCTCCGGCAGATGCCGAAAAATATGCCGGAGAACATCCGGATGAGCAGGTGACATTTCTGTCGGTCGGATTTGAGACAACGACACCGGCAGGATGTCTTTCCGTAAAGGCGGCAAGAGAAGATGGACTGGATAATTACTCTATATTGGTGGCAAACAAAACCATGCCTCAGGCGTATGAGGCATTAAAGGACAGTGCAGATGTATTTTTATATCCGGGACATGTCAATGCCATTACGGGAACACGTCTTTGCGAAGCTCTGACCGAAGAAGGGGTCAGCGGTGTTGTGGCAGGATTTACGGCAAAAGAACTGATGACAGCACTGGCGGTTGCGCTGGTAAAATTCCAGGAAGGAAAGCCATTTTTTGTAAACTGCTATCCGCGAGTGGTGACACAGGATGGAAGCAGGGAGGCACAGCTGCTTGTAGATGAGATGATGGAAGCTTGTGACTGCGAATGGAGAGGCTGGGTGTTATTCCGAAATCCGGCATGAAATTAAGACAGGAGTGGCAGGAGTTCGATGCACGTCTCAAATATCAGATGCCGAAAATTGAAGGAAAACCAAATCCGGCCTGCCGCTGTGGCGATGTACTTCAGGGAAAATGCAAACCATCCGATTGTAAAGTATTCGGAAAAGGCTGTACACCGCAGCATCCGATCGGCGCCTGCATGGTGTCCGGTGAGGGAGCCTGCTCTGCATATTATCAGTATTCATAAGAAAGAAGGAAAAAACATCATGGAAAATAAAACAGTAACGATGGCACATGGTGCCGGTGGAAAGCAGACATCCGAATTGATTGATCAGGTGTTTAAGGCGCATTTTGTAAACAATGATCTGACGGCAGATGATGCAGCGGTATTAGTTCCGCCGGCAGGAAGAATGGCAGTATCTACAGATGGGTTTATTGTATCTCCGGCATTTTTTCCGGGGGGAAATATCGGCAAACTGTCTATCTGCGGAACGGTAAATGATCTTGCCTGTATGGGTGCAAAACCGCTTTATCTTACCTGCGCTTTTGTAATTGAAGAGGGATTTCCAATGGACAAACTCGAAGAAATCGCAGCTGCCATGGAAAAAACAGCAAAAGAGGCCGGGGTACATATTGTATCGGGAGATACAAAGGTTGCCGGAAAAGGACAGGTGGATGGAATTTTTATCACCACGACCGGAATGGGGAGATCGAAGAAGGAGTGACCGTCGGCGGAGAACTGGCAAAGCCCGGAGATGCAATCATCGTAACCGGTGATATCGGACGGCACGGATGTACGATCCTGTTAGAGCGGGAAGATTTTGGCATCGATGCGGATGTGACCAGTGACTGTGCACCTTTGTGGAAGACCGTAAAGGCAGTCATGGATACCACACACAACCTGCATGTGATACGTGATGCGACCAGAGGCGGCGTCGGAACAGTCCTGTATGAGATCGCAGGTCAGAGCAGCGTAGGCATCCGTTTAAATGCAGAGGCTGTTCCGGTACGGCCGGAAGTAAAAGGAGTCTGCGGGATGCTTGGACTTGAGCCTTTATATCTGGCATGCGAAGGAAGACTTGTCATCATGGCACCAAAGGAAGAGGCAGAGGGCATTGTAGAAACATTGAAAAAATGTCCATATTCCGCAGATGCAGCTATTATTGGTGAAGTGATCGCAGAGGAACCGGGAAGAGTTATAATGGAGACGGAAATCGGCACACAGGCACTGCTTCCACAGCCGGGGGGAGAGCTTTTACCAAGAATCTGTTAACAGGAGGAGTCAGGACATGGAAACCAGAGTGGCAGTTATTTCAATTATTGTAGAACAGGAGGATGCCATTGAAGAATTAAATATCCTTCTTCATGAAGCACGTCAGTACATTGTAGGCAGAATGGGCATACCATACCGCGCAAAAGAAATCAGCATCATAAGCATTGTCATTGATGCACCACAGGACACGATCAGTGCACTTTCCGGAAAAATCGGACATTTAAAAGGCGTATTCGCAAAGACTGCATATTCGAATGTCATTACTCCGGCAGAAGGGGGAACACAGGATTGATCAGGATAGCAGTATATGGAAAAGGCGGAATCGGAAAATCCACTACCGTTTCAAATGTAGCGGCTGCATTGGCAGAAATGGGGCTTAAGGTGATGCAGATCGGATGCGATCCGAAAGCAGATTCTACCATATTGCTCCGTCATGGAGAGGCTGTGCCGGCCGTGCTCGACTTATATAATGAGAAAAAGCAGGCGTTGCAGCTGGAGGATATGATACGCATTGGGTATAACGGTGTTATCTGTGTGGAGGCCGGTGGACCGACACCGGGACTTGGCTGTGCCGGCCGTGGTATCATCACGGCACTGGAAAAGTTAAAAGAGCTTGGCGCATATGATGTATACAAACCGGATGTGGTTTTATATGATGTACTCGGAGATGTGGTATGCGGTGGATTTTCCATGCCGATGCGGGGCGGTTATGCGGACAAAATATTTATTATTACCTCCGGGGAAAACATGGCAATTCATGCAGCTGCAAATATTGCATGGCAGTGGAAAATTTTAAAAACCGTGGATATGCCGGGCTTGGCGGACTCATTTTAAATCGCAGGGATGTCCCGCGGGAAGAGGAAAAAGTGGCAGAACTGGCAGACGATTTTCACACAGCTGTTATTGGTACACTATCACACAGCGGCAGGTGGCACTGGCAGAGGAGCAGAAAAAAACATTGATGGAGTGTTATCCAACAGGTGAAATGGCAGACGAATACCGTGCGCTTGCCATGCAGATGTATCGCATATGCGGTGGCATTCTGGAAGCGAAAAGCGATAAGGTAAGGTCCGGATATATACAGGAGGAAGCGTAATGTTACGTCGTGTGGGGGAAACCGTTGATTCGAAAGATGCTGTGGTAAAAATAAAAGATGCCTCATTTCCAACACCATTTGTTTCGGCACTGGAGTATAATTCGCCGGTGCATGGCAACTGGAATATTGTGCATACGGGAATGCAGGTTCCGGAATCTATCCAGATCTATGTCTGTGCGGATAACTGTATGCGTGGTGTTGTACTGACTGCGGCAGAAATGAATGCAGCAGACCGTTTTTCTTTTGTTCTTGTGGAGGAGCAGAATCTGCTAAGCGGCAATCTGGAGGATATTACCATCGAGGGTGTGACGGATGTGTTGAATAAACGGAAGGACCATCCTGAGGCGGTTCTGCTTTTTACCGTTTGTCTGCATCATTTTGTGGGAAGTAATCTGAACTATATTTACAGGGAACTAGAGCATCGTTTTCCTGACATCTGCTTTATCCGCTGTTATATGGACCCGATTATGCAAAAACATGGACTGACACCGGACCAGAAGCTGCGGAAAGCAATGTATGATCCTCTTTTGGGCTGTGAGCCGGACGCTAAAACAGTATCTGTCTTTGGCAGTGATTTTGTTCTGGATGAGAACAGTGATATTAAGCGTCTGTTAAAACGATATGATTATAAGGTACTGGAACTGCCCGGATGTAAAACCTGGCAGGAACTGTTGGATATGAGCAGGGGATGCCTGTTTATCGACTGCTATCCGGCTGGAAAATATGGGATGGAGGCACAGGCAGGCCGCCTGGGACGAAAATCTCTGTATCTGCCCGGCAGTTTTGACTATGATGAGATCAGAAAGCAGTTAAAGCAGCTGACCGATGCACTCGGACTGCCGGAACTGACAGAAGATGAGCTGGCCCGCGAGCAGGAGTCCTGTGAGGAGGCTCTGGCAAAAGCAAAAAATCTGATCGGGGATATGCCGGTCACTCTGGATTATCTGTATCATCCAAGACCACTTGGACTGGCAAAACTGCTTCTGACACATGGCTTTTGTGTGAAAGCTGTTTATCTGGACAGTATCAGTCCGGAAGAAAAAGCAGATTTTTTCTGGCTGCAGGAGCATGCACCGGAACTTGAGCTGATCGCAACGATTCAGGTGAAGATGCGTGTACTGCCAAGAGGTGCAAGCGGGGAAGTGCTGGCAATCGGACAGAAAGCGGCCTATTTTGGCCGAAGCCGTCACTTTGTCAATCTGGTACAGGGAGAAGGTCTGTATGGATTTGACGGTATTCGAAGAACCGCAGAGCTGATGATGGATGCATATCTCAATGAAAAGGATACAGAAAAACTTGTTGTACAAAAAGGATGGGGGTGTGAGTGCTGTCTATGAGACAATCTTATCGAATGATACCGGTTTATACGGCCGATGTGTCAGGGGTCTGTTCTGCACTGTATGAACTTGGCGGAATGACAGTTATGCATGATCCTTCCGGATGCAACTCTACTTACAATACGCATGATGAAATCCGCTGGTACGATCAGGACAGTCTTATTTTTATCTCGGGACTTACAGAAATTGACGCGATCATGGGAAATGACAGAAAATTTATTGATGATATCGAGTATGCAGCCCGTGAACTGCATCCCAAATTTATCGCGCTGGCAGGTTCGCCTATTCCATTTATGAATGGTACGGATTTTCCTGCAATTGCGCGTGTGATTGAGACAGAAACCGGAATTCCGGCATTTTCCGTGCCGACGAACGGGATGAATGATTATGTGTATGGAGCGGGCATTGCACTCGAAGAAATCGCAAAGCGGTTTGTCAGAGAACCGGACAGGCAGGAGAATAGAGATCCCTCTTCGCGCACGGTAAATCTGTTAGGTGTGACACCACTTGATTTCGGACCACAGAAAAATGCAGAAACCTTAAAAGAGAATCTGCAGAAATACGGATGGCAGGTTATGTCTGTGTGGGCGATGGGCGATGATTTGAAAACGTTGCAAAGATCAGCGGAGGCAGACGTTAATCTGGTTGTTTCGGCAGTAGGACTCCGTGTGGCAAAGATACTCTGGGAGAAGTACAAAATACCATATGTGATCGGAACACCAAACGATTGGCTGGCAGAAGATATTTCAAATGCACTGGAGCGTGCAGCCACACGGCAGGCAGAGCCGGCGGTTGTATATTTGCAGAACCGCATGCAGCAGGAGGCAGATATTACGCTGGTCGGAGAACCTGTCACTATGGGATCATTAGCAGCAGGGATTGAAAAAAGATATGGTCGTGCCGCCCGCGTCCTGTGTCCGTTAAAGGAATGTGCGGATTTGCTCGGTGAAAAAGATAAAATGGTGCTTGGAGAGGAAGCGATGGAAGAGGCACTTAAAAGTGCAGGGATCATTGTGGCAGATCCTCTGTATCGTCCGATCTGTCCGGGGGACAGTATTTTTTATGAATTACCGCATGTGGCATTTTCGGGGAGAATATATTTTTGAGAATACTATTGTTAGGATGCAATTTGCAATCTGCGATGATGAAAAATCTATAGGCTTGATATTAGAAGAAAAAATAAAGAAATTATTACCGGATGCAGTGATAGAAACATATTTATCGGGTGATGAACTGATTGCAAGTGGTTGTAAGCAGGATATGCTCTTTTTGGATATCCAGATGCCGGGAAAGAATGGGATGGAAACGGCAAGGATTCTGCGTCAGAAGGATGACGAAGTGGACGTTGTTGCATAAACCAGTTGACAGATCCTTTCGGAAGTATAATATAAAGACAAATTTCATAGGATATAAAAAACAAAGGGCGATGTTGTTCAGACACTGCCCCTTTTTTTATTCGAAAACAGGAGGGATGAGGTTATGGAAAAGTTAAATGATGTGATTACAGCAATTGACGATTTTGTCTGGGGACCGGTCATGCTGATTCTGCTTGTGGGGACCGGAATTTTCCTTACGATCCGCACGCGGTTTCTGACATGGAGAAATCTCGGTTATGCACTCAAAAGTACGTTAAGCAAAGAGGCGCGGACGAAAAGCCGTGGCGAGGGCGATGTGTCTCCGTTTTCGGCACTGACCACAGCACTTGCCGCCACAATCGGAACGGGCAACATTGTGGGGGTTGCGACGGCGATGGTTTCCGGTGGCCCGGGAGCTTTGGTCTGGATGTGGATCTCTGCTGCATTTGGTCTGACGTCGAAGTTCAGTGAATGTATGCTGGCGATCAAATACCGTGAGATCAATGCCAAAGGGGAGATGAGCGGCGGCCCGATGTACACGATGAAAAAGGCACTGAAGAATAAAAGATTTGGAGCGGTTCTTGCGTGGTTATTTGCACTCTTTGCTGTGATTGCTTCGTTTGGAATCGGCAATATGACACAGGGAAATTCGATTTCCGGTGCATTACATACGACATTTCATGTGCCGACCCATCTGACCGGAATTGTGATTACGGTGCTTGCCCTGCTGATCATTGTCGGCGGTATCAAATCCATTTCAAAGGTTTCTTCGGTGGTCGTTCCGCTGATGGCGATTTTTTATGTGATCTGTGGCGTTATTGTCATTATCGGAAATATTTCGAATCTGCCGGCAGGCATTTTGATGATTTTTCAGATGGCATTTTCGGTAAAAGCGGTAGGCGGCGGTCTGTGCGGAACGATTGTCGCTTCCATGATGAATGCAATGCGTTATGGTGTGGCAAGAGGTGTATTTTCCAACGAAGCCGGTATGGGATCTGCGGCAATTACGGCAGCGGCTGCAACGACGGATAACCCGGTGCGTCAGGATATATCAATATGACGGGAACCTTCTGGGATACGATTGTTGTCTGTACGATTACAGGACTTGCGATTGCCTCTTCCGGTGTCCTTGGCATGACCGATGCTGCCGGGAATATGCTGACCGGTTCGGATGTTACAATTGCGGCATTTGAGACGGTTCTGGGATCGGCCGGGGGCTGGCTTGTGACAATCGGGATTACATTGTTTGCGTTTTCTACAATACTCGGCTGGGAGTATCACGGGGAAAAAGCATTTGAATATCTGCTGGGAACGCACCGGTTTAATATGGTATACCGCCTTGTTTTTTCCTTTGTTGTGTATTTCGGATGTACACAGACACTGAATCTGGTATGGAGTTTCTCGGATATTGCCAATGCGCTGATGGCAATCCCGAATCTGATCTGTATGCTCCTGCTCAGTGGTGAAATTGCAAAGGATATTCGGGAGTTTCAGAAAGAAATTCATAAATATAATTAAAAAAATGTAAGGTTATTCTTTGCTATCAGCCCGAAGCGTAGTATAATGTAGTTATCTGAATTTTATAGACATGGAGGTTAGGAAATTATGCAGATGGAACAGCTACGCAAAGATATGATGGCAGCGATGAAAGCGCGCGACAAGGAACGGAAGGATGCAATTTCGTCTCTGGTTTCGGCAGTGAAGAAAAATGCCATTGATGCCGGATGCAGAGATGACATTCCGGAGGATATGGTCAATGCCACAATCATGAAGGAATTAAAGACCGTTCAGGAACAGATCGATTCCTGCCCGGCAGACCGTACCGATTTGCTGGAGGAGTACAGAAAACGTTATGACATTATGAAAGAATATGCACCGAAGATGCTTTCGAAAGAGGAAGTGACTGCGATTGTTAAGGAAAAGTTTGCAGATGTGATTGCAACGAAGAACAAGGGACAGATCATGAAGACGATTATGCCGGAGTTGAAAGGAAAGGCAGACGGAAAGGTGATCAATGAAGTTGTTACAGAGATGTGCAACGCATAAAGGAGAAGAAACATGAGATTGTATATGCCGACGAAGGTATTTTTTGGCAGCGGTTGTGTTTCGGAAAACGGTGCAGAGTTAAAAGCATTAGGAAGCAGAGCCATGATTGTGACGGGAAAACATTCCAGCCGCATCAATGGTTCGCTTGCAGCAGTTGAACAGGCATTGCAGGCAAACGGGCAGACCTATGTGATTTTTGATGAGATCGAAGAGAATCCTTCTGTGGAGACCGTGGCTGTGGCAGCGGGCATTGCAGTAAAAGAACAGGTGGATTTCTTTGTGGCTGTGGGAGGCGGTTCTCCGATGGATGCGTCCAAGGCGATTTCGCTTCTGGCAGCGAATCCATCGGCAATCGATCATGCAGAGGAGCGTCTTTATCATCCGGAGCCGATGCAGGGCTATCCGGTTGCAGCAGTCCCGACCACATCCGGTACGGGATCGGAAGTGACGCCTTATGCGATTCTGACACGGCACGACTTACATACCAAGCAGTCAATCGCACACAAATGGTTTGCGGATCTGGCATTTGTGGATGCCGGATATTTAAAGACTTCTTCTTATGAGAATATGGTCAGCACCTGTGTGGATGCGCTGGCACATCTGATTGAGTCATATCTGAATACTAATGCAAATGCATATAACCGGATATATTCAGCGGAAGGTCTTCGGATCTGGGGCAGTGCAAAGGAATACCTGCTTTCTTCCGGGATTAAGATTCCGGATGAAGGATACGAAACATTCATGCATGCATCGGTTGTGGCAGGTATGGCGATTGCACATACCGGTACCAGTATTCCGCACGGATTAAGTTATCCGGTCACATATGAGCTTGGCATTCCGCATGGAAAGGCAGTCGGATTTTTCCTGCCGGGATTTTTGCGTTTTTACAATAATCAGAAGCGGGTGGCAGAGGTGCTTGAGCTGCTTGGATTTGAGAACCGGGCTGAATTTATCGCCTATCTGGACAAGCTGCTGGGCAAACCACAGATCCCGGAGGAACTGTGGGAGGAGGATGTGCAGAAACTGTTGCAGAATCCTGCCAAGTTAAAGAACTATCCGTTTGAGATGACGGAAGAAATTCTGAAAAAATATCTAAACAAATGAGAACCCGTTTGAGGAGGAAACTTATATGATACAAAAGTTGATTGAAAAGTTAAATAAGAAGAGATTAAAAGAACGAATTTCTTCTGCAATTGTGATGGTGACCCTGATTGTTAGCATTTCCGGTGTTGTGGGAGCCGTATCCGGAATTGTGGTCAGCAACCGCTATAATTATGCATTGAAAAATTATGGTTTTTCACAGGGTGATATCGGCAAGATGATGATTACGTTTGCCGATACGAGAAGTTATCTGCGTGCTGCGATCGGATATCAGGATGAAAACCTTGTGAACAGCTGCGTAGAAAATTATGAGAAGAAGAAAGAATCCTGCCAGCAGTACACCAAAGAGGTAAAAAATACGGTTTCATCTTCGGAAGAGGAGAAAATCTATAGCAGCATCACAGAAAAACTGACGGAATATTATGAAATCTGTGATGCAGTACTGGAAAAGGAAAGAACACACAGGACATTGATGCGCGTCATGAGGCTCAGCAGATGGCATCTGACCAGGTGGCACCGGTCTATGAGGAGATTTATCAGGATATGGTGAAACTGATGGATGCAAATACCGAGCATGGAGATAAGTTAGAGAAAATTCTTACAATGGTAGAATTGATCACACTTATTGCAATTATTGCGGTTATTGCACTTGCAATTTTTGTAGCCCGCCGGATCGGCAGAGTGCTTGCACAGAATATTGTTGATCCTTTGGATCAGCTGGGTGCCCGTTTTGATACATTTGCAAAGGGGGATCTCTCCAGCGAATTCCCGGAGATGACATCAGAGGATGAAATTTCCGAGATGGTAGTTGTTGCGCGCGAGATGGCAAAGAATCTGGCCGCTGTTATTCAGGATGTCAACCACCGTATGGATCTGATGGCTCACAATGATTATACCGGTGTTTCCAAAATTCCGGAGAAATATATGGGTGAGTTTGCGGCAATGAATGATGCAATCCATGTCATGAACACCGATATGAATGAGACGATGCACCGGATTGAGGAGGCTGCTTCCCAGGTATCTGCAGGTTCTACCAATCTGGCAGAGGGATCACAGACACTGGCAGAGGGATCTACCGATCAGGCAGGTGCAGTGGAAGAACTTCTGGCATCCTTTGCCAATATCACAGAAGGGGTTGAGCACACACATGAGAGTGCACAGGCTTCTTACGAATTATCTGTAAAATATGCACAGGAAGCAGATAAGACACAGAAGGAAATGAATGCAGTTACCGAAGCAATGAAGAGAATCAGCGATATGTCCAAGCAGATTGAGACAATCATCGGACAGATCGAGGAGATCGCGGAGCAGACGAACCTGCTTGCCCTGAACGCATCCATTGAGGCTGCACGTGCAGGAGAAGCCGGCAAGGGCTTTGCCGTAGTTGCATCCCAGATCGGAAAACTTGCGGATGAGAGTGCACAGTCTGCAGTCAATACCCGTGAGCTGATTATGAACTCTATTCAGGAAATCGAAAACGGCAATCAGGCAGTTGATGTGACTTTCCAGACGATTATTTCTCTTGTAGAGGGAATCAATGAAGTGGCAAAGAAATCCCAGGAACTGGCACAGCTTTCCGAGACACAGGCAGAGCAGATCAAGCAGGCAGAGTCCGGTGTAAACCAGATTTCCGAGGTTGTACAGAGCAACGCGGCAATCGCAGAGGAATCTTCCGCAACCAGTCAGGAGCTTTCTGCAGAGTCTGCTTCTCTGAATGATCTGGTGCAGCAGTTTAAGTTAAAATAGTGATACAAAATAAAGGCATAAGAGAGGAATAATCTGGAAAATGGATACGTCGATTTTTATCGGAACATGGTGGTCACTGGTGCCGCCTCTTCTGGCAATCATACTGGCACTTGTCACCAAGGAAGTATACAGTTCCCTGTTTATTGGAGTGGCGGTCGGAGCACTGTTATATACCGGATTTCATCCGTGGAATGCATTCAATGCCCTGTTTTCGATTATGAAAG
>ENA-OQCE01000230-OQCE01000230.1-human-gut-metagenome-genome-assembly--contig:-NODE-230-length-27152-cov-2.998705_pt1 | contig 27152 bp, 28 predicted proteins | sample MGYA00242495_ERZ504572 | MGnify/ENA primary metagenome ERZ504572 (study PRJEB26092, sample SAMD00036228) | human gut metagenome | host: Homo sapiens | study: EMG produced TPA metagenomics assembly of... | reverse complement strand
CTGATGCTGGACGAGATCGCGGCTTCCGATCCGCAGGTGAAGGTGATCCATTTCTCCCGTAACTTCGGACATCAGCCGGCTGTCACGGCAGGTATCAACAATTGCGATGCGACTTGGCTGTCATTCTGGATGCCGATATGCAGGACCCTCCCGAACTTATCCCATCCATTCTCGAATTGCAGGAAAAGGAGCAGGCGAACGTGGTTTATTGCGTCCGCAAGTCCCGCGAAGGGGAAGGGCTTTTCAAGAAAGTGACGGCGAAGGCTTTTTACCGTATGCTGAACTACATGAGTGATGTGAATTTCCCGTTAGATACAGGCGATTTCCGCTTGATAGACCGCAAGGTGATGGATCAGTTCGACCGTTTTCAGGAGCGTGGAAAATATATTCGCGGACTGATCAGCTGGGTAGGCTTCAAGCAGGTTCCTTTCTATTATGAACGAGAGGCACGTATTGCCGGAGAAACGAAATACCCGTTCAGCAAAATGTGGAAGTTTGCCACCACCGCTATGCTTTATTTCTCCAAGAAACCGTTGCGCCTGGCGACAAGCTTGGGCTTTATCGCCGTATTGGTCGGCATCGTGCTGGCCGTCTGGTTTACTTTAGGCAAGATATACGGCTTCAGCAATGCTGAAACAGGTTGGACTTCCATCATGACCTCCGTTATTTTCTTTGGCGGCGTTCAATTGCTGACAGTCGGTGTGTTAGGGCAATATATCGGCATCTTGTTTGACGAGATCAAAGCACGTCCGGAATATATTATCGATGAGAAGAAGAATTTCTAATCTGAATCTGGCTATTCGTGAATAAATACCCCATCGATCCAGATCGTAGCCTTTTGTCCTTTGAATTTGAGCAGGACATAATTCGGATCAGCCGGTCCTAACGGGAAGTGTGCGATAAACCATTCCTGCCAGAGCTCCTTTTTTATTTCAGCATCGGTAATTACCTCTACCTCTCCGGTTAATGCCACGCTATTGCCATTTTCGCTATAGCATAAGCCTGCTTTGGGATTCAGACGGAAATCTTTCGTTTTCAGAGAGTCGTTGCCGGTTGCCATCCAGACCACGGAATATCCTTCCGATTTGATTTTGCTCATGGGGACAGGGCGGGGATACCCTTCTTCGTTGACGGAAGTAATAACCACAACCTCGCAACGTTGCAATAACTGTTCTGCTTTTTCTTTCATAAGTTTCATATTTCAATGTTTTATTAGTTACGTGCAAATGTAGGGGTGGAACTGCCCTGCTCTATTGTAAAAAAACGACTTTTTCATTCCAGGTAAGTCAGCAAGACATCTTCGGGGATAGGGATCGAGAGGAAAGAAGCCGGTGTATTGCCGGATAACTGCCGGATTTCCTTATTGAAGTGGGAGAGGTCGTAATAGCCCGCTTCAACGGCAATCGTAAGCAGGTTGTCCGGTATGCAATTTTTCAGCAGGTCGATGGTGTTTCTGAATTTCATGATCCGGCTGTATTCTTTTGGAGTATAGCCGGTATATGCTTTGAATTTGCGTTCGAAATGACGTTGGCAAATGCAGATTTCATCCATCAATTGCAGGATCGGGAGACGCCCTTTCGAGCGATTAATCTGCTGCACGGCGAACGGGATCTGAGGATCAATCTCATAGTTGTCTTTCAGGCGGTGGATAAGGAACCGTTCGATCAGGCAAATCTGCTGCTGTAAAGTCTGTGCTTCACATAATGATTCGGCAAACGAGTCTGTAAAGAGAAGCGTCAAGTCGTTGCAGCTTATCCTCTGGTTCGTAAATTCAGAGAGAGGCGGTTTGCAGAAAGCGGTTAACCCGCAAGGATGGAAACGGACTCCCAGCATGTGAACGCTCGGCGTGTTCGTGACCAATTCCGAGAAAGTAGTCATCGGACCGACGAAGAAGCAACGATAGGGTTGCATGACCGGCTGGTTCGTGCCGACACATTGTGCAGTGTCTCCAATGGAAAAGATAAAGTCGCAGCAACCGTCCGGCAATATTTTGAAGTACGTGCCGAGTTCGGTTTTTCCTTTGAATACCCAATATTTATCAATGTAGGCCGACAATAGTCCGCAAGGTTGATATTCCGTGTACATATTTTTCTTGTTTTAGCGCGTGGCGAACGGGTGGATTACCGAACAAATCTGAGTCACCAGCCTGCGGATATTTTCTCTCGCAAATTCCGGTTCCATCGCTTTCTCCATTGTGACTGGACCGGGTGTGATCGAGAATATTCCCTGGAAGCCGGCCCGGTTCATTTGAGCTGCATCTTCTATGCTTCCTGCAAGTACTATGACGGGAATATTTTGTTTCCGGGCCTCTTCCAAGATACCGGAAGGCACTTTCCCCATCACTGTTTGCCGATCAGCCCGTCCTTCACCGGTAAAGATCAGGTCGGCTCCCGTTATTCTCTTACCGAAGTCCAGCACGTCGAGCATCAGGCGGATACCCGGTTTCAACTCGGCATTCAGGAACGCAAGGAAACCTCCGCCCATTCCTCCGGCTGCCCCGGCTCCGGGGATATCCGAAATGTCTTTGCCAGTAGTCGACAGGATAACCCGTGAAAGTGCCTGCATACCGGTATCCAGTTCTTTGACCATCTTGGCATCGGCTCCCTTTTGCGAAGCGAAGACGTAAGCCGCCCCGTCAGACCCGCAGAAGGGATTGCGTACATCGCAGGCAATCGTGAAGCGGGCCTCCTTTAAAGCCGGATGTACGGCAGATGTATCGATGGAGGCTACCTGCGACATGATCCTGCCTCCTGTCCCCAACAGATTTCCCCGCTTGTCCAGGAAACGGAACCCTAAGGCTTGCAGCATACCTAACCCTGCATCGTTGGTGGCACTGCCGCCTATGCCCACGATAAAATGGCGGCAACCTTGTTCGAGGGCGTCGAGAATCAGTTCTCCCGTCCCGTAAGTAGTCGTCAGCATCGGATTCCTTTTGTCTTCGGGAACCAAAGGCAAGCCGCTGACGGCTGCCATCTCGATCAGAGCTGTTTGCCCGTCGCCCGAAATACCGTACCGTCCCTGCACGAGCTCCATCAAAGGACCGTGTGCCGGCAGGTCCGGTATTTCCCTTTTGTTGCGGAGGTGAGTATGTCTAACATTCCTTCGCCTCCGTCGGCGATCGGAAACAGCAAGGTCTCGCAATCGGGAAAGATCGTTTTGATACCTTCCATTACTGCACTTCCGGCTTCTTCCGAGGTCAGGCAGCCTTTAAAAGAGTCGATGGCTATTATTGCTTTATTCATTTTATCCGTCTTATAATGCTTCAGATGGTTTGTGAGTTCAAATGTATCTAAAGTTTATGAGAAATGACGGATTTCCAGAGAGAAAACAAAGCAATAAATAGATGCTCATTGGGAACAATTAGGTTAAAAAGAATGTTCCTTAAATAGAATTCAACATAAAAACAACTGAAATATGAAAGCAAATATAGGATTGATCGGGCTTGCCGTGATGGGCGAGAACCTGGCGCTCAATATGGAGAGCAAAGGTTTCACGGTTGCCGTATATAACCGGAGCGTACCCGGCGAAGAGGGAGTCGTAGACCGTTTTATCAATGGCCGGGGCAAAAGCAAACGTTTTATCGGAACGCATTCGATCGAACAATTGGTCGACTCGGTGAAAAGTCCTCATATCATCATGATGATGGTCAAAGCGGGGCGTCCTGTAGACGAGCTGATCTCGCAATTGCTCCCTTTCCTTTCGTCTGGCGATGTAATTATCGACGGAGGCAATTCTGACTTCCACGACACGGAACGTCGTGTGAAGGAGTTGGAAAAGAAAGGGATCTATTTCGTCGGAACCGGAATTTCGGGAGGCGAGGAAGGAGCCTTGCACGGCCCGTCTGTGATGCCCGGAGGTTCGGTGGAAGCTTGGCCGCTGGTGAAAGACATCTTGCAGGGAATTTCCGCCAAGTTGGACGATGGTTCGCCTTGCTGCGAGTGGATCGGAGCGGGGGGAGCCGGCCATTTTGTGAAGATGGTGCACAACGGCATCGAATATGGGGATATGCAGCTTATTTCCGAAGCCTATTCGCTGTTGAAAAACCGGAAAGGATTGGACAACGATGCGATGGCCGTCGTCTTTGACGAATGGAACGGAGGAGAATTGGATAGTTTCCTGATCGAGATAACCGCCAATATTCTGCGTTTTCGTGACGAAGACGGAAAACCGTTGCTCGACAAGATATTGGATGTCGCCGGACAGAAGGGAACCGGCAAATGGAGCGCGATCGCGGCGATGGACGAGAATGATCCGCTGACGTTGATCACCGAAGCGGTTTACGCCCGCTTGCTCTCGGCCTTGTATCCCGAACGAATAAAGGCGGCAAGCTTTATAGTGGAAAGTTGAAAGTGGAAAGTGGAAAGTTATCAGACAACGCTCAACTTTCAATTGAAGACGTCCGTCAGGCACTATACGCAGCCAAGCTGATTTCCTATGCACAGGGATTCTCCTTGCTTCGCCACGCTTCCGAGCATTATGGTTGGGATTTGGATTACGGGACGATTGCCCGCATCTGGCGTAAGGGGTGTATCATCCGTTCCGTCTTCCTGCAAAAGATCACGGAGGCATACCGGAAGGACCCGGACTTGGAAAACCTGCTCTTCGATGACTTTTTCCACACTAAGATACAGGAGGCTCTTCCTGCCTGGCGCCGGGTTGTCGCCGAAGGTGCGCTGAGCGGTGTCGCCCTGCCTGCCATGAGTTCAGCTCTAAACTATTTTGATGGGTTGCGCACGCTGTATTCGGCAGCGAATATGATTCAGGCTCAACGCGACTATTTTGGAGCCCATACTTATGAACGTACCGATCGCGAACGTGGTCATTTCTTCCACACCAATTGGACTGGGGAAGGAGGCAATACGGTTTCGGGCACGTATAGCGTCTGATTCTACTGTTTTGGAACTTTCCGAAAACCTCAAAAATAGTTTTTGAAGCTTTCGTAGAGTTCTGCCACCCTCGAAAATGATTTTTGGGGCTTTCGGGAGTTCCGCTGCTTTAAAAAATGATTTTTGAGGTTTTCGGAAAGTTCTGACATCATTAAATTAAAAAAGCAAATGAAAACAGCAAGCAATCAATTATTAGTCATATTCGGAGCTTCCGGCGACCTGACGGGGCGGAAGCTCTTGCCCTCGCTCTACGAATTGCACGTTCGGGCTTATTGCCGGAACGTTTCTGCATCTTGGGGGCGGCCCGTACGGAATATACGGATGACGAGTACCGCGCTTTCGAAAAGGTGCATATCCGGGAATCCCTGAAGAACAAGGAGGTGGACGATGTCGAACTGGACAGTTTCCTCCGCCGTGTTTTTTACCTTGCGTTCGATTCGACTAATTCCGCCGGATACCATAAACTGAAAGATCGTATCCATCAGTTACGGCAAGAGCAGCAGTTGCCGGACAAGATCATCTATTATCTTGCCACGCCGCCGGTGATGTACGAGTTGATCCCGACCTGCCTGAAAGAAAACGGGATGAATGTTGCCGGAAGCGAGGACGGTTGGCGCCGCGTGATCGTGGAGAAGCCTTTCGGAACGAGCCTCGAATCGGCCGAACGTCTGAACAAGCATCTCATCCATATCTTCGATGAGAAGGAAATTTACCGTATAGACCATTATCTGGGGAAAGAGACGGTGCAGAACATCCTGGTTCTCCGTTTCTCCAACGGCATATTCGAACCGTTGTGGAACCGTAATTACATCGACTCGATCGAGATCAGTGCCTCGGAAACACTTGGCGTGGAGAATCGCGGGAAATATTATGACGGGGCGGGGGCTTTGCGCGACATGATCCAGAACCATCTGATGCAACTGATGGCATTTACGGCGATGGAGTCGCCTTCGGTGTTTGACCCGGAGCCGATCCGTGACGAGATCGTGAAGGTGTTCCGCGCTTTGCGTCCGTATAAGACGCATGATATGGACAACCTGATTGTGCGTGGCCAGTACGACGGCTATCGGGAAGAGAAGAATGTGGCGCCTGACTCCACTACGGAGACGTACGTCGCTATGAAAATGTTTATCGATAACTGGCGCTGGAGCGATGTCCCGTTCTATATCTTTACTGGGAAGAAATTACCGGAAAAGAGTTCGGAGATCGTCGTGAACTTCAAGTCTACTCCTCACCAGCTTTTCGTCGGACAATGTTCGGGAGGTTCCTGCAACAAACTGATTATCCGTATCCAACCGGACGAGAGCATCACGCTGAAGTTTGGTCTGAAAATGCCGGGAGCCGGTTTCACGGTGAAGCAGGTGGGTATGGATTTTCGCTATGATTCGCTTTCGAAGAACTATCTGCCCGATGCCTATGAACGCCTGTTGCTCGATGCCATGTTGGGCGATTCGACTTTGTATGCCCGTAGCGACGCTTTGGAGGCAAGCTGGCGGCTGATCGACCCGATCCTTCATCATTGGAAGGAGGAGGGTGCGAAGAACCTGTTCTTCTACGCCCCCGGTGAAGACGGCCCGATCGAAAAGGCCAAGTTGGGGATGACACCGAAGGATTGCCCTTGTCAAAGTTGTCAATGATAAAAAAGGATGATTATGATCATAGAGAATTTTAAAGATGATAAAGAGGCCCTCCGGGCAATGACCGGAGAGCTTGTCCGGTATATGGACCGGAAAGATGACGGCCTGCCTTTCAACCTCGCTTTGTCGGGAGGAGGGACGGCACAGAAGATGTTCGCTCTTTGGGTGGATGAATATAAGGATAAGATCGACTGGGATGCGATCCGTTTCTTTTGGGTCGATGAACGATGTGTTCCGCCAACTGACCCGGACAGTAATTATGGACATGCAAACGAGCTTTTGTTCAAGCCGCTGCATATACCGTCGGTCATGTGCACCGCATTCATGGAGAAGTGGAACCTGGTACGGAAGCGATGCGTTATTCGCGTGTCGTGAAAGAGTATCTGCCCCGGCACGGGCAATTGCCCTATTTTGATTGCATCATCTTGGGTATCGGAGGTGATGCGCATACTGCGTCCATTTTTCCGGATACCTTGCCGCTGTTGACGGACAGCCGTAATTACGCCGTTTCCCAACATCCCGAATCCCATCAGTTCCGTATCACGATGACCGGCCCGCTGATCCTGAACGATTCGCCGTTGCTGGTCCCGGTCTTGGGGACGGGAAAGAAAGAGATGCTCGAAGAGCTGAAAAAAGGCTATTCGGCAACCCATCCTACGCCTGCCGCCTATATCCTTACTCATGCGGTAGAGGCGTTTGTATACACGACTTTATGATAAGGTGGGGTGGAGTGAGAATAAAAAAGAGGTTCAACTGCAAAAAATGATGCTGCTGAACCTCTTTTTTTGTTGTAATTTATTATTTCGATGTTTTCATCGAGAGCTTTTCCAAGAAGTAAACGATGGCGTAGTAAAACCATCAGGCCGACAGCTTCCCAAACAAGTTGATTCGGCATGATGTTGGCTTCGACTAAAGGCTTTACAATGCCGTGGCTGTCCGTATAAGTCTCGATCGTTTCCTTCCAGGGCCAAACCTTGTTTAGCGAACCGAGCATAAAACCGGCCAATACGGAGATCGTAATGTCGTGGAACCGGCGGAGAGCGAACGAAAGCACACGGGAGAAACTGGTGATACCGATTGCCGCACCGCAGATAAACACTAACATTACGGGAATATTGAATGTCTTTACCGCCTCCATGATATAAAAATATTTGCCTAACAGCACTAAAATGAAACTACCCGATATACCCGGCAGGATCATGGCACAGATGGCTATCGCTCCGCAAAGGAAGATAAAGAACAGGTTGGAAGGTGTCTCGGCTGGTGTCGCAACCGTTATGTAGAATGCAATAACGATCCCGATGATATAACTCAGGATCGTTTTCCAATCCCATTTCTTGATATCTTTGGAAACGAACCAGGTGGAAGCAAGTACCAATCCGAAGAAGAAGGACCAGACCAGAATAGGGTGGTCTGTCAACAGCCAGGTAATGATTTTTGCCAATGAGAAGATACTGATCCCGATCCCTGCAATGATGGATAGCAGGAAGTTGGCATTGATTGCTTTCCAGAATGCCGCGATTTTTCCGGTAAAAAGCAGTTTGAGACTGGCTCCGTTAATGCTTTTGATCGAGTCGATCAACTCTTCATAGATTCCGACAATGAAGCGATGGTCCCGCCTGATACGCCAGGCACGACGTCTGCCGCACCCATACCCATGCCTTTTAGAACTAAGAGGCCGTAGTCTTTTAGATTTCTTTTCATGTTTAATTATTATTATCCTTATTCTTGAGGAATTCTTTCACCAGGTCTTCCGGTGGAATATGTTTGCTGCCGATACGCTCGATTATCCCTTCATAACTGAGCCCGGCATTTTTAGATAATCGAGCAATTCTTCGGGAGATGTCTGCCTGTAGTGCTCACCGAAATGTTTCATATCTCCTTTTGCCAGATATGCCATTGCCATATGAAGATGCATATAAGGCATTTCCGGACTGCCTTCCAACACTTTCTTATAGTATTGTAAGGCTTTGTCAATATCTCCTTTCATAAACAAATATTGGCCGGCACGGTATAAGCTCTCGAAGTCTTCTTGCTGCTTGTCTTCCACTTGGTCGAGGGCGGTGAAAAGGCGTTCAGTTGCTTCCATAGCCTTGTGTTCGTCTCCGTTTTCCAGATATGTAAGGGCCAGTAAGGAAAGGATGCGGATATTCTTCGGGAATAGCCTGGACGCTTGCATCAGGGCATCAGAGGCTTCTTTGTCACGTCCTGTTTCGACACAACATCGGATATAATTGATATAAATGCTTGAATCTTTCAGCTGACGGTTCTGTCTTAGTAGCTCTTTCAGCAAAACATAAGCCTTTTCGTAGTTCTCCAGCTTAATGTAGCATTCGGCAAGCAGGGGAGTGATGCGAATGTGGATATCGTCGGTCGTTGCAATATCATTATATACCTCGATTGCCTTCTCGTAATTTTCGTTCATGTACAGGCAATAGGCCTTCAGAATCTTCAACTCTTCGTTCGAATCGTCGCATGTGAGGGCAAAGTCGAATGCTTCGATCGCTTTCTCATAGTCTCCGCTGATGGAATAGAGGCGACCCAAAGTGAACCAGTAGTCGTTGGAGTAGGGGTTCTTGTCGATCAGTTCGTTACAGACCTCGATCGCTCTTTTTATATCGCCCTCTATTTCTAAATTATAGCAAAGCTCGTCTTTCAGGATCAGGTTGTCCGGGAAAAGCATAAGTCCGCGATTGATGAAATCGTGTGCTTCCTTAGTCATTTCCACATCCCCTAAGATTGGTGCGATATATTCGAATAGCGTTTCTAAATACTCGCATTTGTTGGCGATGAGTTTTTCTACATGTCCGATTACTTTGTCATACGAATCTTGCATGACGTAACATTCGAGACGCAGCATGTCGAGATCTTGATTGTCGGTTTCAGCTATTGATTCGATCAGAGCGAGCGCACTGTCATAGTCCTCGTTGTAGACATACGACTTGCATTGCCTGATCTGCAAATCGGGATTACCGGGATGAAGCCGTAGCCCTAGAGCCAGGACTTCATCATAGTAAGTATAATCATCAGATTCTTCAAAACTGTCCAACAGTTCATCGATTTCATCGGCATCAAAATAGGCGTCCTTACCTTCCTGGTGGCCGGTCAGATAACGTTGTAACAGGCGTGAAATATCTTTTTTCTTCATACTATATAATTGTTAATCAATGTGCCAATATGCCAATGCAATTGCATTCTTCCATTGGCACATTATCCATTGGGATATTATTTATCTTTTACCTTGCTCCATGTATCTTTCAAGGATACTGTGCGGTTGAAGACTAATTTATCGACTGTAGAATCTTTATCTACATTGAAATAGCCGATACGCTGGAACTGTAGGTAGTCGAGCGGTTTGGAGTCTGCCAGGAACTTTTCGACATAACAATTTGTCAATACTTTCAAGGAGTCCGGTTGATGATCTCTTTCATTGCTTCTAAAGGCGAGCAGTTTTTTGCTTCGCGGATAGCCGCCATCTCGTCGCGCGGGTTTTCCACTTTCCACAGGCGGTCGTATAGACGGACTTCTGCCGGCAGACAGTGTGCACAACTCAACCAATGGAGCGTACCTTTTACTTTCCGGTTGCTGTCCGGCATTCCGCTCTTGGTGTTCGGGTCGTATTCGCAATAGATTTCCGTAATCTCGCCGTTCTCGTCTTTCTTGCAGCCTGTACATTTTACGATATAAGCGTTTTTCAAGCGAACTTCCTGGCCGGGAGTCATACGGAAAAATTTCTTCGGAGCATCTTCCATAAAGTCTTCCCGTTCGATCCACAGCTCGCGGCTGAATTCGATCGTATGGCTACCTGCCGACAGATCTTCCGGATTGTTGATCGCCTCCATCTCTTCCACTTGCCCTTCCGGATAATTGGTGATAATGAGTTTAACCGGGTTCAACACGGCCGATACACGGGTTGCACGAGTATTGAGGTCTTCGCGGACGGCACTTTCCAGTAGCGCAAATTCATTCAGTGCATCATAAGTGGTATAGCCGATCTTGTCGATGAACTTATGAATTGCTTCCGGTGAATAACCGCGACGGCGGAAACCGCAGATTGTCGGCATACGGGGATCGTCCCAGTCGTGTACCAAGCCTTCTTTTACAAGGATCAGCAGGTTGCGTTTGCTCATCAGCGTGTAACTTAGGTTCAGTTTATTGAACTCCGTCTGACGCGGACGGTTGTCGTTCAGATCCTTGCCCTCTTTCAACCAGTCGATGAACAGATCGTACAACGGACGATGCACGACAAATTCAAGTGTACACAACGAGTGAGTGACACCTTCGAAGAAGTCGCTCTGTCCGTGTGCAAAGTCGTACATCGGGTATGCTTTCCACTTGTCGCCCGTACGGTGGTGCGGAGTCTTGACGATACGGTAGATGATCGGGTCGCGGAAGTGCATGTTTGGATTTGCCATGTCGATCTTGGCACGCAATACCATCGAACCTTCTTCCAACTCGCCGCTGTTCATCTTGTGGAACAGCTCCAGGTTCTCTTCGATCGGGCGGTCACGGTAGGGACTGTTTGTTCCCGGTTGTGTCGGTGTCCCCTTCTGGGAGGCGATCTGTTCGGAAGTCTGCTCGTCGATGTATGCTTTTCCCTCCTTGATCAACTGGATAGCGAAGTCCCAGAGTTGCTGGAAGTAGTCGGATGCGTAATATATGTTATTCCAGTGGTAACCCAACCATTCGATGTCTTCTTTGATGGCGTCCACATATTCCAGATCTTCTTTTACCGGATTGGTATCGTCGAAGCGTAGGTTGCAAACACCTCCATATTTTTGTGCAATGCCGAAATCCAGACAGATGGCTTTGGCATGTCCGATATGCAGGTATCCGTTTGGTTCGGGCGGGAAGCGTGTTTGCACACGTCCCTTGTTTTTGCCTTCCGCCAAATCTTTTTCCACCATTGCTTCAATGAAGTTCAAGCTCTTTTTACCTTCTTCTTCGTTTGTTTTGATATCGCTCATCTTTGTAGTTAATTTGTCTATTCAAAGTTTGCAAAGATAGTGAAATAAAGGCCGGAATGCAACTGTTTTGCAACTTTTCTTTTGTCCTGTTTTTTCAGAAGGGAAGAGCTCTCGCACGCATTTCTCTTTTCGAACGAAGTGAGAGAGATTTACTTTTCTTTACTTTACTTTTCTTTTCTTTGTGTACTTAAATGCCGTTTTGGGGGAGTTTTTTCCGACAAAACCCGAGTTTTGGAGAAATTTATTATTTGACTTATTGTTGTTTTTGATGGTTGAAAAAGCACTTGTTTTTGTCTGTATTGATATCTGAATACACTTGCATGGAACAGTAATTACACTTGCATGGAATTACAAATGCACTTGTATGGATTTCCTCGCTGTCTTTAGGTTAGGGTTATTGTATTAAATCAGGCTTATTAGAAGCGCAATGTTTAAGAAGGTTACAAGTGCTCCTAAAGTGACTAAAATGATCGTTGTGGATCGTGAATTCACAAATTTGCCCATCACTTTTTTACTGGATGTCAGGTAAACTTGTGTAAAAACTGTGATTGGTAACTGTATACTTAGCAGCATCTGCGAATAGATCAAGCCTTTGAACGGATCACCCACGACAAATATGATAAGCAGGGCTGGGATGAACGACAACAAGACTCCTAATTTGGAATGGAGGTCTTTGTGGTTATAAGCTTCACCATATAACCCTGCAAAGATGGATGCTCCGGCTATTCCAGAGGTGATTGTGGAGGAAATACCTGCCAGCAGGAGTGCTCCGGCGAATATGATACCTGCATTATTTCCGACCAATGGTACTAATAGCTGTTGTGCCTGGTCCAGTTCGTCTACCGCAATATTCTGTTTGAAGAAGGTTGCTGCTGCCAGTATAATCATGGCAGAGTTGATCGCCCAGCCGATAACCATCGATAACAGTGTATCGTAGAACTCATATTTCAATTGTTTTTTGATCACCGATTCGTCCTCAAGGTTCCATTCGCGGCTCTGTATGACTTCCGAGTGAAGAAACAAATTGTGGGGCATGACAACGGCTCCCAGTACACTCATGATGATTAGCATGGAGTTCTCCGGGAAAGTCGGTTTTATCCATCCTTCGATGGCTGCTTCCCATTGTACGTCTACTAATGCCAGCTCATAGAGAAACGAAAGTCCGATGATTGAGACGAACATGATAATCCAGCGTTCTATTTTGCTGTACGTATTGGTAAGTAACATTCCGAGGCAGACAACCGTCACGATGACTGCGCCTACTTTGATTGGCATTCCGAATAGCATCCGCAGAGCAATGGCACCTCCCAACACCTCGGCAAGCGAGGTCGAAATGCTGGCCAGCATGGCGGAGATCAGGATGGGACGGCTCAGTACGCGTGGCATATATTTGTTGGTTGCCTCCGAAAGGCAAAGTCCAGTCACGATCCCCAAGTGGGCGACATTATGCTGGATGATGATCAGCATGATGGAAGAAAATGTGACAACCCAGAGCAAGGCATAACCGAATTCGGAGCCCGCAGCCAGATTGGTAGCCCAGTTCCCCGGATCGATAAAACCTACGGTAACAAGTAATCCTGGCCCGATATACTTTAACAGGTCCAAAGCGCCGGCACTCGGACGGTGGTTGATTTTGAGTTTGTCTAATATGTTCATATTAATAGTTTATGTTATTGTTGTGCATGATGATTCATCAGTGAACTAACAAATAAGGCAAGCCTACGATATTATACACCGATAAATTCTCATTTACCATCCAAAGATATAAAATATTTAATGGTGGAAATGTTTATGATAATTGATAATTTTTATCGGCTGATTATTTCCCTTTTAGGGGAATGTCAGTACGAATGTTGTCCGTTTGGCGGCCGGTGCGCTCTTCAGGGCGATGCTGCCTCCCGAAAGGCGCATGATCTGACGGGAGATGGATAGTCCGATGCCACTGCCGCCCTCTTTGGTGGTAAAGAATGGAACGAAAATGTGTTCGGCCTCTTCTTGCGGAATAACAGGCCCGTTATTGCTGACTTCAATCAGGACGGCTTCTTCTTCGTTACAATAGGCTTTTACTTCGATTAGACCATCCGCTTGCTCGCAACCGATTGCTGCATGGCGTTTTTCAGCAGATTCAAGACAACTTGCGAGATCAAATTCTCGTCTGCATAGACGATCAGGTCGGAAGGCTCTACACTGACGTTGATCGTAATGTTGGGAAAATTAGTATGATGTCGAGCCAGCTTTACCATGCGTTCCGCAAATTTCTGGACATAAAATAGAGTGGGCTCCGGCGTCGGAATATGCGTGAATTTACGGTATGACTCCACAAAAGAAATTAGGCTCTTCCCTGTTGTGCTGATTACTTCCAACCCGTTGCGTATCTCGTCATCCGCGTTTTGGTGCAAAGAGAGAAGTGTGTCGCTTAGAGATGTGATAGGAGTGACTGAATTCATGATTTCATGCGTTAAGACGCGTGTCAGGCGAATCCATGAATCGATTTCCTTATCGTCCAGCTCACTATTAATGTCGTTAATTGCTAAAATGCGTACATGTTTGTCCTGTAGTGTCATTTCCGAAACACGGATAGACAGGTGAACGTTGCCACGTTCATTGGTAAAAGATATCTGATGTTTGTCGCCAGGTTGGATGTTTTGTATGACGGTTTTCAGGTTCTCGTCTATACGAGCAAGCTGGCGTACATTCGTAAAGACGGCTAGTCCGAGCAAGCGCAAAGCCTCGTTGTTCGTCTGATAAATCACACCGTTGTCATCGAGCACTATAATACCAGTATTGACGCAGTTCATAATCAGTTCGTAATATTTTTCTTTCTGGGCGGCATCCGCTTTGGCCTGGAAAAGAATCTGCGTGATGCGGTTAAGCGATTCGCTAACCAGTTTGTCGTTCGACGAGCGTCCACGTGTCGCATATCGGAAAGCATAGTCACTGTTGTCTATCGCATCGAACATGAAAGCTACCTTTTGGGCGTTTCGCTTGTCGGACAGCAGGACTAACCTGAGGAAGAAGGACCACACGGATAAGATCGGGACAAACCACACCCATTCCTGCTGGAGAACTAAATAAGTACCGGCTATTGTCAGAAGTATGAAAACAGCAATACGGAGATAGAAATTATGGTAAAGTCCTTTCAACAACATTATAGTTCGTATCGTTTAATCTTGTTGTATAAAGTCTGGCGGGAAATACCTAACTGGCTTGCAACAAGTGACAAATTTCCACTATACTTGTCCATCGCGTTTTTAATCATGTTATATTCCATCTCTTCCAAGGTTGTCGCCTCTTTTGTCACCGGCTTTTTTTTCGCCCGTGGAAAATCGAAATCGTTGCCGTCCAACACACTCCTTTCGGCAATGATGACGGCTTTTTCGATTGTGTGTTCGAGTTCCCGGATATTCCCGAACCAAGGTTGCGCTTTCAGCTTCTCTTTGGCATCCAGGCTGAGACACATGGCTGTTTTTCCATATATCTTGGTATATTTGGAAAGGAATATTTCGGTAAGGGGTACGATGTCTTCCGGTCGTTCTCTGAGTGGCGGTATCTCCACATGAATCGTATTGATACGATAGAGCAGATCCTCGCGAAAATCTCCTTTCTGTACCATTTCCTGTAAGTCACGGTTGGTGGCACAAATCAGGCGAATATTGACCGGGATAGGCGTATTGCTTCCTACACGGACGATGCTACGGCGTTGCAAAGCAGTCAATAATTTGGCTTGCAAATGGTAGGAGAGGTTTCCTATCTCGTCAAGAAACAGTGTACCTTTGTTGGCAACCTCGAATTTCCCCGGACGGTCTGCCCGAGCATCGGTAAATGCACCTTTGACATGTCCAAACAGTTCGCTTTCGAAAAGAGTTTCCGTGATGGCCCCCATATCGACTGGGACCAATGTCTCCTTTTTCCGGTTGGAAAGTAGATGGATCTCGCGGGCAAGCATCTCCTTACCTGTCCCGTTTTCCCCAGTCACCAATATGTTGGCATCCGTCCGGGCTACTTTTTCAATTAGGGAACGAAGTTGCTGCATGGCGTTACTTTCCCCCCAAAACATTCCGCTTTCTTTGGAAACGACGAGTTTGTCTGTGGCGATCGAAATGCCTTTACGGTTTGCCGTCCGGATATTATAGGCCGTTTTCAATGTTTCCAGCAGTTTGGCGTTATCCCAGGGCTTGACCACGAAATCGGCCGCTCCTTCCTTGATTCCCCGTACGGCAAGGTCGATGTCCGCATAGGCCGTGAAAAGAACGACCTGTATCGAAGCATCTTCCTTTTTTATTTCCGAAAGCCAGAACAACCCTTCGTTGCCGGTATTGATACCGGCACTGAAATTCATATCTAGTAAAACCACATCAATATTTTCATCATGCAGTGTGGCTTTTATTTTATTGGGAGTAGAGATCGTGATCACCTTCTCGAAGTAAGTGCCTAACAGCATCTGTACTGCGGTAAGGATTCCTTTGTTGTCGTCAACTACCAGTATAGTGCCTTGTTTTGTCATCTGTTTTTCTTGTATGTCTGCTGCAAAGATAATTTGTTCTGCTGAGTAACTGATAATTTAAAAGAAATTTTGTTGTTTTACTGGTAGTCTTGTTTTTGTCTGCCACTAATTATTAATTAGGCATATGCCCAACTATCTTTATGCCATTATCGAACTTATCCGAGCAGAATAGAACCCTGCTCGGATGACGGTCATTGTCTAATTCTTTTACAGTATTGTCTAATTTTTTGACACTTGGTAAAAGTACTGGATTTGTTAATATGTTGTGATATAATGTTTTGACTGTTTTGGCACGCTCTTTGCATTTTATCAGGTAGAAAATAATATAGCAATGAAAAGAATTATATTTACAACAGTACTTTCTTTTGCTCTGGCAGCCTCGATAATGGCGCAGAATAAAATATGGAGTTTGGACGATTGCATGCGCTATGCAGTGGAGAACAGTCCGAAGGTAAAGCAGCAGCTTTATACCAATAATACATACAAGGCTGAACATCAGTCCGCCATAGCCTCTTTTTTGCCTTCGATAAGTACACAAGTAGACGCTCAGTACCGATTCGGACGCTCTGTAGACCCGGAAACGAATACCTATGTAAACACTTCCACCTTTAATAACGGTTATGGGGTATACGCTTCTTTGCCGCTTTTCAGAGGTGGGCAGTTGATTAACCAATGGCGGTTGGCAAATGTGAATCGCTATATGGGGAGAAATGATTTGCAGAAGCAGAAAGATGATTTGGCAATCAGCATTATGGATGCGTTTATTACGGTTGTCTATTATCAGGGATTGGTGAAAATGTGTTCTGAAAAGTTGGAAGACAGCCAGCGTCTTTTATACAAAACGCGTCGCCAGGAAGAATTGGGTTTGAAAGGGAAGGCAGACGTGCCAGATCGAATCGCAGGTAGCTGGTGACGATTACAATCTGACGCATCAGCAGAACCTTTATAATACGGCGATGATGACCTTGAAGAACGCGATGAACTATCCGTCGGATTTGGCACTTGATGTCGATACGGTTGTTCCTCCCGTACAGGATATGTTGACCGAGGAATCTGTCAGTGCCATTCAAGATTATGCTATGGCAAATAATCCGACTGCTTTGCAGGCCGCTTTTCAATTGAAAGCTAGTAAAATGAATTACTTGATAACAAAAGGAAAATTACTTCCGACTCTTTCCGTCGAAGCTGGAATCAGTACCAGTTATTTTGAAAATCTGAAATCGGAAAACGCTCCCGTTGCTTTTAAAAACCAGTTTAAAAATAACCGTGGGGAATATATTTATTTTAGTTTTAGTTTTCCTTTTTTTGACGGCTTGTCTCGGATTACCAATATGCGCCGTGCCCGCAACAATGTCCGGATTGCTTATGAAAAGCAAACCGAAACACTTCGTCAGTTGCAGAAAGATGTAGAGCAAGCCGTTCTCGATCGGGAGGGCTATGCTAAAGAAACGATCCAAATGGAGAAGAAAGTAAAGGCCGATGCTTTGGCTTATCAGATAACCCTGCGTAAATTTGAGGAAGGACTGATGAGTCCACTCGATGTGCAGACAAATGCGACGATTTTGTTGAACTCAAAGGCTGATCTTTTACAGAGGCGTTTGCTGTACATAATGAAGTGCCGTCAGGTTGATTACTATAAAGGACAACCGTTGATTGGGAATTAAAAATCAAGAATTAAAAAATAAAAAAACATACAGTCATGGATATACAATTAGAAAAAAAGAAAGGTTTTCAAAAGAAGCATATTCCTTATGTAGCAGGTGGTGCTTTTTTCTTGATTTTGGTGGGATGGATTGTTTTCGGTGATCACGCTTCGACATTGAAAGTGGATGCCCGCGGTGTCAATATAGGGAATGTAACGAAAGAGCAATTTAACGATTTCGTTCGTGTGAACGGTCAGGTACAGCCCATTACGGTTGTGCAGCTCAGCCCGGAAGAAGGTGGTATCGTGCAGGAAAAAGTAGTGGAAGAAGGGGCACAGGTGAAGAAAGGGGATGTGATTATTCGTCTTTCCAATTCAAATCTCGACCTGCAGATCTTGGATGCTGAGGCACAGTTGGCGGAAAAGCAGAACTTTCTTCGTAATACACAGGTGACGATGGAACAGGACAAATTGAACAATCAATTGGAAAAAGCACAGCTGGATGTCGACATGACACGCTACCGTCGTGCTTATAACCAGCAGAAAAAGTTGTATGAAGAAAACTTGATTGCAAAGGAAGAATTCCTGAAAGCAAAAGAAGATTTTGAGTTGGCAAGTAAGAAATATGACTTGGTTGTGGAACGTTTGCGTCAGGATTCGATCTCTCGTACGATCCAGATGGACGAAATGGAAACTAGTTTGTCTAATATGCGTAAAAATATTGCTTTGGTTCATGAACGCAAGGAACATTTGAATGTCCGCTCGCAGATTGACGGTGAATTGGGATTGTTGGATGTCGTGTTGGGCCAAAATGTTTCGGCCGGACAGAAGATCGGACAAATAAACGATTTGTCGGACTACAAGATCGAGCTTTGATCGATGAACATTATATCGACCGCGTGAAAAAGGGATTGTCCGCAACATTCGAACGTCAGGGGTCGGATTTTGAATTGAACGTACGCAAAGTCTATCCGGAAGTGCGAGACGGTAAGTTCCGTACGGATTTCGTCTTTACCGGTGAACGCCCAGATAATATCCGTAGCGGACAGACCTATTACATTAATCTGGAACTTGGACAGCCGACAGAAAGTATCATCATCCGCGTGGAACCTTTTTTCAGAGCACAGGAGGTAGCTGGATATTCGTTCTTGACAAAGACGGCAAGAAAGCATATCGCCGCAAGATCAAGATTGGTCGCCAGAACCGCAATATTACGAAGTCATCGATGGCCTTGAAGCGGGTGAAAAGGTAATAGTTTCCAGCTATGAAAGCTATAAGGACAACGAGGTGCTGGTACTTGAATAGTGGTTACCGAATGAACCGATTGTAACCGAACATGAGCGAGAAATCAATGACAAATGGAACAGTCACTTCTGCAGATGATAGAGCAGAAGTGACGTTGAAAAAACTTTTGTGTCCTGACCTATAACGCCAGTTGTATCTTTTCCATTCCTTTGCGGAAGTCTTCCATGATTTCTTTCATGACTTCGGACACGGTCTGCATTTCACGGAATAAGGATGCGACTTGTCCGATTTCCAGTTCGCCTTCTTGAAGATTTCCTTCGAAAATACCTTTCTTGGAACGGCCTTTTCCTAACAGTTCTTTCATTTCCTCGGCGGAAGCCCCACGGGCTTCGGCTTCTTCGACAGCTGTAGTGAATTCTCCTTTCACCAAACGGGTGGGGGAAAGTTTTTTCAACAAGAGCTTCGTGTCACCTTCGTTCAGGTTGAGACACAATTGTTTAAAGTTTTCATGTGCGGAACTTTCTTCTGTCAGGGCAAAACGGGTACCGATCTGAACCCCTTCGGCTCCGAGAGCGAAAGTTGCCAGCATGGCGTTACCTGTTCCGATACCGCCGGCAGCAATTAATGGGAGAGTCGTGGCACGGCGTACAGCAGGTATCAGGCAAAGAGTCGTTGTCTCTTCTCGCCCGTTATGCCCGCCAGCTTCAAAACCTTCAGCAACGATAGCATCGACACCGGCTTGTTCACATTTGACAGCAAATTTGGAGCTGCTGACGACATGGGCGACTTTTATCCCGTGTCCTTTTAGAAAGCCTGTCCAAGTTTTAGGATTGCCGGCTGAAGTGAAAACAATCTTCACACCTTCTTCCACCAATATATTCATCAAAGCGTCGATTTCCGGATACATCAAGGGTACGTTCACTCCGAAAGGTTTGTCGGTGGTTGACTGGCATTTCCGGATATGTTCGCGTAAAACCTCAGGGTGCATGGAGCCGGCTCCTATCAGGCCGAGACCACCTGCGTTGCTGACTGCCGAGGCCAGCCGCCATCCGCTGCACCAAACCATTCCGCCTTGAATAACAGGGTATTGAATACCGAAAAGTTGGCAAATTCTATTCATATTTATCTTTTATTTAGTACATATAGACTGCAATATTAATAAAATATGTAGCTTATTCTTATCATCTATAGCTATATTTGCAACTTGTCGCAAGTTTTAAGTAAAAGCTATTGAGGATGTTTTTCTGTAGGAGATACCGTCTTTTTTGTTGAAATACGTGACTTATTTTGCTTCAAACAGGCAGAAAAAGTGCCGAAGATTCCCGTTTACAGGCTTTTTACACCCGGATGTGAACGGTCTTGACACCCGAGTGTGAATGATATCGAGACCCGGGTGTCAATGGTCTTATCTTATTATGTTATTGAAAATAAGTCATATGAAGAAAAATATCGGACAGGCAGTTAATGATAGTATGATAGATGGAATCGGCATCCATCATACCTACTATCATTGCTTGTGTCTATTGATATTCAATTGATAAAAGGAAATTAGTGATAGTATGACAGTTGTTTTTCAAATTAATCCTAGTAATAGGATAAAGCTGGCTGATGAAGGCTATGCAAAATTTATTTCGGGGAAATTTAAACAGGCTCTTAGTTTAATTCATACCTTTACACCAAGAACAAATAATAATTACAAATATGAATAAAACACTTATGGCTGCTGGACTTGCAGTTGTTTTAGGGGCATGCAACTCATCAAAGAAGAGTGATGGAGTTGATACTTCCGCCGTGAATCCATTCTTTACCGAGTACACGACACCGTTCGGCGTTCCTCCTTTTGAACAAATCAAAGTTGAACATTACAAACCTGCTTTCCTAAAAGGAATGGAGGAACAAACAGCAGAAGTAGAGGCGATCGTAAACAATCCGGACAAAGCTACTTTTGAGAATACGATTGTTGCACTGGACCGTAGTGGAGAATTGCTTATGAAGGTCGCTTATGCCTTCAGCGGTCAGGCGAGTGTCAACACAAACGACGAGATTCAGGCTCTTGAACAGGAACTTTCACCATTGCTCTCCAAACATAGTGACGATATCAGCCTGAATCCGAAACTTTTTGCCCGTGTGAAGTCTGTATATGAGAATCAGGCGAAGTTGAACTTGGATAAGGAGCAGAAGAAACTGCTTGAAGAAACTTATAAAGGGTTTGTCCGGGGCGGTGCTAACTTAGATGCCGACGAACAGGCGGAGCTTCGTAAACTGAACGAACAGATTTCTATGTTAGAACTGACTTTCGGACAAAATTCGTTAAAGGAGACGAATGCTTTCCAGCTCGTGGTCGATAAGAAAGAAGACTTGTCCGGTCTGCCTGAAACATTGATTGCCGCCGCCGCTACTACAGCTAAAGAGGCCGGACTGGATGGAAAGTGGGTTTTCACATTGCATAATCCGAGTGTGATGCCTTTCCTGCAATATGCCGACAATCGTGCTTTGCGTGAGAAAATCTATAAAGCCTATGTTTGTCGTGGCAATAACAATAATGCAAACGATAACAAGGATGTAATCAAGAAGTTGGTTGTCGCCCGTTTGGAAAAAGCCAAATTATTGGGCTATGAAGACTTTGCCGCATACGTGTTGGAAGAAAACATGGCGAAGAATGAAAAGAATGTATACGATTTGTTGAACAAGATCTGGATTCCCGCTCTTGTAAAAGCGAAGGAAGAGCTGGCGGATATCAATGCCGAGATTAAGAAAGAAGGTGGTAACTTCGAAGCGGAAGCCTGGGATTGGCGTTATTATTTCGAAAAAGCCAAGAAAGCGAAATTTGACTTGGACGAAAACGAAGTTCGTCCATACTTGGAGCTTAACAATGTCCGGGAAGGTGCTTTCTATGTGGCGAACAAACTGTATGGCATCACTTTTACTTCGTTGCAGGACATGCCGCTTCCCGATCCGGATGCCCAGGTTTTCGAATGTAAGGACAAGGATGGTACATCTTTAGGTGTACTTTATATGGACTTCTTTACTCGTCCGGGAAAGAGTGGTGGAGCATGGTGTGGTGGTTATCGCGACCAAACGTATAAGGATGGTAAGCGCATAACTCCGGTAGTGACGACTGTGTTTAATTTCTGTAAACCGGCAGATGGACAGCCTGCCTTGTTGAGTGTTGACGAGGCTGAAACTGTTTTCCACGAGTTCGGACATGCTTTGAATGGACTTTTTGCTGATGTCCATTATAATGGAGTGGCTGGTGTTCCCCGTGATTTCGTTGAACTTCCTTCGCAGGTAATGGAGCATTGGGTGTTCGAACCGGAAGTCTTGAAAGTTTATGCCAAGCATCATGAAACAGGCGAAGTGATCCCGCAGGCTATTGTCGATAAAATAGTGAAGAGTGTAGATATGGACAAGGTTTTGCAACAACTGAATATGTGGCTTCTTCTTTGTTGGATATGGACTATCATGTTCTGAAAGAGGTTCCGGTGGATTTGAATATAGAAAAGTTTGAATTAGATGCTATGTATGGTCGAGGTTTGTTGAAGCAGATTGCTCCTCGTTATTGGGGCACATATTTCGGTCATACGATGGAAGGTGGTTATACAGCTGGCTACTACAGCTACATTTGGGCGGAAGTGCTGGATTGTGATGCTTTCGAGGCGTTTAAAGAAACGGGGGACATCTTCAGTCCCGAAGTGGCCGCCAAATTTCGTACATACGTTTTGTCTCCGGGCGGTATTGATGAAGGTATGGATATGTACAAAAATTTTCGAGGTAAGGAACCGGACACGGAGCCTTTATTGAAGAACAGAGTCTTAAATAATCTTATAATCAGATATTAGAAGATGAAACAGACAGGATATAAGATGAAAGAATATGGTATACCAACAAAGCGGTATTGCCAGACATTGGATCTGAAAGATGATCCCGAACTGATCTCTGAATATCGGAAACGGCATACGGAGAACGAAGCATGGCCGGAGATTCTGCAAGGTATACGGAGTGTCGGTATTTTAGAAATGGAGATTTATATCTTGGATAACCGTCTTTTTATGATCGTGGAGACTCCGTTCGATTTTGATTGGGACGAGGCTTTTGCACGGTTGGCTACTTTGCCTCGCCAGGAGGAGTGGGAAACGTATATGTCCATCTTTCAGGTTGCCCGCCCGGGTGCAACATCTGCCGAGAAATGGCGGATGATGGAGCGGATATTTCATTTATATTGATCCCGAAATAGCTGATCTGGCTTAAGAAAATATAGGCGAAATAAAAGAAAAAGGGGGCACTTCAATTTTGATGTCCCCTTTTACTTTTTTATTTGGATTTGAATTTATTTTATTGTTACAGTCAGTGGCTCTTTCAGATTTTGCGCGAATTTCTGTACATAATCGAACCATTTGCTGGAGTTTTCAAATCCCCATTTGCTCCAACCGGCACCACTATAATATGTATAGCTACAACCAGGGGTGTAGGTGCTGTAAGCCAAAACATGGCCGTCTGCGCCTCGTTCAGCCTTTTCTTTGTCGGAGAATGTGATAGCTTTAGCTTCGTTAACCTTCTCCGGGAATACGGCTGCTACATAAATTTGTCCGTTTACGGGATCAGCAGGATCGGCATAGGCAATGTACCTTTTGCTGTATCGGCCTGATAGTCTTTGCTCGGCTCGTGCAAAACGATACCGGTTACAACCGGGGTCGCTTCGGTCAGATTATCGTAAGTGATTGTGAACTTATTCATTTGGGAACCTGCATCGAGAGAAATTATGCGGTTTTCGATCACATTATTGTTCCCTTTCACAGTCAGAGGATTGTAAACCAGCTTTACAGTGAAACGTAACGGACCGTTGTCTAAAATTTGGTAGTCTTTGTAGCAATACGGATAGACGATAGAGTCGTTTGCTAATAGAGCGGAAGTTCCGGCTCCCAATGTTGGGCCTACCTTATAGTAATCCAATCCGTTACCATGATCGATATGATAGGAAACAGATTCGGACAATTGCTGTGCTGCTTTCGGGTCGGTCTTGCGCAGTTCTGCAATCTTAGCTCTTGTTTCCGGATCTAGTTCGGTTTTGTAACGCATGTCGACAATCGGTTCGGATACACATTTTACCCAAATATCGCAACCATAAGCTTTCTCGCCGGTAGCTTGCAAGGCCGGACCGTAGGTACGGAAGGCGATACGGTCGTTTTCCCAGGCAATATCGTCCACTCGTTCGGGATATTGTTTACCGCAGGCAATTGTTTTGAACGCTTCAGGTGTTCCTGGGGTGATCTTGTAGGTCACGTTTTCACCCCCCTTGACGGAAACAGGAAAAATAATCTTGTTGTCATACGTTATCTGATAGGGAACTTGCGAGCCTGTATTGTCAGAAATGATGAATGTCTCACCCTTCAGTTTGGTGATGGCGTCCGAAGTGATTTCGGTGATTTCGTTTGTGCGGTCTGTGGTAGACGGATTACTGATGGTTATCTCGACCACCTTCTCTTGCGTGCACGCAAACGCGGAGGCCGCTAACAATAAGCTGAAAATTCTTTTTCATAAATTTGTTATGTGTTTAATTTTAATGTATTTGTTGATATTGGTTTCTCAAAATCCGGTTGTAAAAGTAGGAATATTCATTAAGTTTTCAAAAGTAAGCATCAGTTTGTTGAGCCGATTTCGGAAATTATCCGCCTGGGTGAAGAAATTTGTTCCAGAAACAAGAATCTTTTCCTCACTCATCAATGAACGGTAACTGAAACGGGGTTGATCGTCGATTTCGATTGGTGCAATCTTTCCCGATAGAGTCCGGCATACATCTCCTAACAGAATCTGATCTAAGGTCATAAGTCCGTACAGAATGGAACCCTGTGTTGCCCCTTTTATGGAAACTGTTTTCTCGGATACGGATAACAGGTAATGTCCATCTCCTTTGGCTGAAGGATCCAGTATGAGGCGAATGACGGAACTGCCGGATCCGGAAGAGGATAGAGTTGGTGTTTTCCCTGTTCTTTGTCGCAAGATGTCTTTTAACTCTGCAATGCAAAAAGCATCCTCCGGCAGATTCGTTTGTATGGTCGTCTTTCCGCTTATGATGAAATCTTTCTTACTTTCGATTTGTTTGACTTGGTTCGGCATAGGAAGCAATGCTGACAAATTATCTTGCGCCGACAAGTATCCGGCAAACAGCAACATGTATGTGATAAGTTTGTATTTTTTCATGAATTTAATTTTGACATTTCACCTGCAAAAATACGTAAATAAAGCGGGGCGTGATCTTTGGTTTTTGTAAAAAAGTGGAATTAATTGGTCTATTTGATATATTCTTGGCTTTCGAGGGATAATATCTCGGAAATATTTCTATCTTAGAGGCATAATCATTAAATCGAAAGATCATGGGAGCAAAGAAGAATTTTGTGCTTGACACGAATGTCATATTGCACGACTACAAGTGTATTGAGAACTTTCAGGAGAATGATATTTATCTTCCGATTGTCGTGTTGGAAGAGTTGGATAAGTTTAAAAAGGGGAGCGACCAGATCAACTACAATGCCCGTGAGTTTGTACGCGAGTTAGATACGTTGACCAGCAATGACCTCTTTTTGAAAGGAGCTTCACTGGGACCTGGCAAAGGCACTTTGCATGTGGTGACCGGGGACAAGTATCAGGAGAAAATTTACCAGTCGTTTCCGGAAAAAACCGCAGATCATCGTATTCTGTCGTGTACGCTGTCGGTTGCTGAGTCTGAAAAAGACCGGAAGGTGAAAACCATTCTGGTGACAAAGGATGTGAACCTGCGTATGAAGGCGCGTTCGTTGGGTATCGAAGTGGAAGATTATATAACCGACAAGGTCATTAATGTCGATATTTTCAAACGTGCACAAGACATTTACGAGAATATAGATCCGGATTTGATTGATAAGATGTATGCATCTCCTGATGGCATCGATGCTGATCTGTTCGATATAAAGTCGAAGCTGGAGCCGAACGAATGTTTTATTTTAAAGAGTGTGCGTAATTCTGTCCTGGCCCGTTATAATCCGTTCACCAATAAATTCAAAAAAAGTGGAAAAAGCCAGCAATTATGGTATTCAGCCCCGCAATGCGGAGCAGAGTTTTGCTTTTGAGGTGCTGAATGATCCGGATGTAAAACTTATCGGGTTGACAGGAAAGGCCGGAACCGGTAAAACCTTGCTGGCTTTGGCTTCTGCATTAAAACAGGCGAATGTTTATAAACAGATTCTGCTGGCACGTCCTATTGTTGCTTTGGCAAATAAGGATTTAGGATTCTTGCCTGGCGATGAGAAGCAGAAGGTGGCTCCTTATATGCAGCCCTTGTTTGATAATCTGAATGTTATTAAGGGACAGTTTGCACCCGGTGGATCAGATGCTCGTAAAATAGATGATTTGCAAAAGAACGGGCAACTTGTGATTGAAGCATTGGCTTTCATCCGCGGTCGAAGTCTTTCGGAAACGTTCTGTATTATCGATGAGGCGCAGAACCTGACTCCGCATGAGATTAAAACGATTATCACCCGTGCAGGAGAGGGAACGAAAATGGTATTTACCGGGGATATCCAGCAGATAGACTCTCCTTATCTGGATGCACAGAGTAATGGTCTCGCTTATATGGTTGATAAAATGAAAGGGCAAGAATTGTTTGCTCACATCAATCTGATCAAAGGAGAACGTAGTCAATTGTCCGAATTAGCTTCTGACTTACTCTGATAAAAGAAATATTGAAAAGGAGGTGTGCCATATTATGAATTTTGTCACACCTCCTTTATTATAGTAGTGTTTTTGGAATGGTTAAAGGATTATAACAGACGATGAAACAATTAATTGCATGTTGCGGGTTGGATTGTGAAGGTTGTGATGCTCGCATAGCCACAGTCGGAAATGACAATGAATTAAGAGAAAAGACTGCCCGGAAGTGGAGTGAGATGAACAACGCACCCGAGATTACGGCTGCAACCATAAATTGTATGGGATGTCGGGCAGACGGTGCTAAATTTGCCTATTGTAGCGATTATTGCGAAATCCGTAAATGCGTAAATAAAAAAGGATTGAATACTTGTGGCGACTGTAAAGAGTTGAATAGTTGCCCGATAGTTGGTGCCGTTTTCCTGCATGCCCTGATGCAAAAGAAAATCTTCTCTTTCGTTAGATACGGATAATGCGACCGTTAAAAAGGATGAAGTGTTCACCGCCAACCTGTTCCTGTTTATGGTGGGTGAGGCAGCACTGAGAGGAAAAACGATTTGGATTTATATTTTACTGTTTTCGTGTTTTTTT
>ENA-OQCE01000229-OQCE01000229.1-human-gut-metagenome-genome-assembly--contig:-NODE-229-length-27205-cov-3.115961_pt1 | contig 27205 bp, 36 predicted proteins | sample MGYA00242495_ERZ504572 | MGnify/ENA primary metagenome ERZ504572 (study PRJEB26092, sample SAMD00036228) | human gut metagenome | host: Homo sapiens | study: EMG produced TPA metagenomics assembly of... | reverse complement strand
GCAAAATCAATCAGCAAATCTATATTCTCTGTGGTAAAGTCTTTTTCATTTATGGATATGAAGGCAATGTTCTGCCTCTTCTCTCCTACCCGTCTGCAACGCGTGCAGCAAGGGGAGCGTGACCTTTCCCTCCCGGATATCGTTGCCGGTCGGTTTGCCGATATTCGCCTCTTTGAAGTAGTCGAAGATATCATCTTTGATCTGGAAACAGTAACCTAAGTATTCGCCGAACTCACGGCATTTTTCCACCATTTCACCGGATGCCCGGCAGAGATGGAACCGATCTCGGCACAAGCGGAAAGCAGCATGGCCGTCTTTTTCCGTATCACCTGCATATAGCAGGATTCGTCGATGATGCTTTCTTCGGCCGTTTCCAACTGCTTGATCTCCCCTTCCGAAAGATCGCGTCCGAGATTGGAAACAATACCTATGATTTGCAGATTACCTGTCTGGATAGAACGGATCAACGCGGTGGAAAGGACATAATCGCCCACTAAGACAGAAATGCGGTTATCGAATATGGCATTCAAGGAAGGAACCCCGCGACGCTGTTTTGTCTCGTCGATCACATCATCATGAATCAGTGTGGCAGTATGAAGCAGTTCCAACAGAACAGCCGAATTGATCGTATTATCCGTTACCTGCCACATGCTTTAGCCGTCAAAAGTACTAATAAGGGGCGGACATGTTTTCCGCTCGCATTCAGTATCTGGTCAATAGCTGATTGCAAACGATTCGTTTCGCTTCGCAGCGAAGCAGCAAACTCATCATTAAAACGTTGAAACTCTACGGCAACCGGTTGTTCTATTTTACTTCTATCCTTCATAATTGATCCTAAGATGCGCAAAAGTAACAAAAAGTATCGAGTAAGCGAGTTTTTTCGTACATTTACCGACAATTGTCACACTAAAACGTGTTAAAAGAGATGAAGTTATTCCTCATAGATGCATATGCATTGATTTATCGGTCTTACTACGCTTTTATCAAGAACCCGCGTATCAACTCCAAAGGCATGAACACTTCGGCCATCTTCGGTTTTATCAACAGCCTGGAAGATGTCCTGAAACGTGAAAACCCGACCCATATTGCGGTAGGCTTCGACCCGAAAGGTCCGACTTTCCGCCACGAAGCCTACGAACAGTACAAGGCGCAACGGCAAGAGACGCCGGAAGATATCCGCAAGTCGGTCCCTTTCATCAAAGATATCATAGAAGCCTACAACATCCCGATACTGGAAGTTCCACGCTATGAGCCGACGATGTCATCGGCACGGTGGCCAAGCAAGCCGAAAAAGAAGGTTTCGAAGTTTATATGATGACACCTGACAAAGACTACGGCCAGCTGGTATCCGAACATATATTCATGTACCGCCCCCGCTTCGGCGGTGACTACGAGATTATGGGCGTACCCGAAGTACTGGGCAAATACGGCCTGACATCCGTCGACCAGGTGATCGACCTTTTAGGACTGATGGGCGACAGTTCCGACAACATCCCCGGATGTCCGGGTGTCGGTGAAAAAACCGCCCAGAAATTATTGGCCGAATTCGGAACGATCGAAAATCTTTTGGAGAATACCGACAAGCTGAAAGGCTCCCTTCAAAAGAAGGTCATGGAGAACATGGAGCAGATCCGCTTCTCCAAATTCCTGGCAACAATCAAGACGGATGTACCGATCCGGTTCGATGCCGCCAAATGCATCCGTGAAAAGATGAATGAGGAACGTCTCGTAGAGATTTACACTGAATTAGAATTCAGAACATTTATTAACAGAATGAGCGGAGAGCCGGAAAAAGTCAAAACGGAGTCCAAAACAGCACCGGCGCCAGCAAAAACCGGTACAAGAAAAAAAGCAGCTCCGGCAGACCCGATTCAAGGCTCGCTCTTTGAAGAATTTGCGACCGAACCTACGGCTGTTCCCAAATATTCGACTCTCGCGAACTTAAAGTCCACTCCTCACACCTATTATCTTGTTGATACAGAGGAAAAAAGAATAGAATTAGGGCGGTTTTTGAACGAACAGGATTTTTTTGCTTTTGACACGGAAACAGATGGTATAGATCCATTGAAGGCCGGATTGGTCGGAATGTCGTTCGCCGTGAAGGAAAACGAGGCTTGGTACGTCCCTGTTCCGGCAGCCCGCGAAGAAGCCGACAAAATTCTTGCCCACTTCTCCCCCGCCCTGCAGAATCCGAAATCTCTCAAGATCGGACAAAATATAAAATTCGACATCCTTGTCGTCCGCAAATATGGAATCCGGATAGCCGGCCCTCTATTCGACACGATGATCGCCCACTACCTTCTGAATCCCGAACTGCGTCACGGTATGGACTACCTCGCCGAAACATACCTTAAATATAAAACAGTACGGATCGAGGAACTGATCGGCCCGAGAGGAAGGAAACAACTTACCATGCGTGACGTCCCGGTTGCCCAAGTAGCCGAATATGCCGCCGAGGACGCGGACATCACGCTCAAGCTGAAAAACTATTTTACCCCCTGTCTGGAAAAAGAAGGACTCGAATCGCTTTTTTATGACATCGAGATGCCTTTAATATATGTATTGGCTGAAATGGAATATACGGGAGTGACGCTTGACACCGTCGCCTTGAAACAATCGTCCGAGGAACTGACGACCGCACTCAAGAAGTTGGAGAAAGAGATCTACGAACTGGCAGGAATGAAGTTCAACATCAATTCTGCCCGCCAGGTCGGCGAAGTCCTTTTCGATCACCTCAAGATAGAAGAGAAAGCGAGGAAGACAAAGACAGGCAGCTATAGCACGAGTGAAGAAATACTGGAAAAAATGCGTTCCAAACATCCCGTTGTGGGAAAGCTGCTCGAATATCGAGGGCTGAAGAAGCTGCTCAGCACCTATATCGACGCCCTGCCCGAACTGATCAACCCGGAAACCGGCAAGATCCATACATCCTACAACCAGGCAGTCACCTCGACCGGCCGCCTCAGTTCCACCAATCCGAACTTGCAAAACATTCCGGTACGCGATGAGTTGGGACGTGAAATCCGGAAAGCCTTTACAGCCGAAAACGAAGACTGTATTTTCTTCTCCGCCGACTATTCGCAGATCGAACTTCGCATCATGCCCATCTGAGCCAGGATGCCCACATGATAGAAGCCTTCCGCAGCGGAGCCGACATTCATGCCGCCACAGCCGCCAAGATATACGGTATTCCGGTTGAAGAAGTCACTTCCGATATGCGTCGGAAAGCGAAAACGGCCAATTTCGGCATTATCTACGGAATCTCTGTTTTCGGGTTGGCCGAACGGCTGAGCATCCCACGCGCAGAGTCAAAAGAGTTGATCGAAGGATACTTCAAAACCTATCCGGACATCCGTGCATACATGGACGAAAGCATCGAGGTGGCGAAAGAAAAAGGATATGTAGAGACGATCTACAAGCGCAAACGTTTCCTGCCGGATATCAACTCCCATAACGCGATCGTACGGGGATATGCCGAACGAAACGCGATCAACGCTCCGATCCAGGGCAGTGCAGCCGACATCATCAAAGTTGCCATGGTTCGCATCTTCAACCGTTTCGAAACCGAAGGTCTGAAGAGCAAGATGATCCTGCAGGTACACGATGAATTGAACTTCAACGTCTACAAAGACGAATTGGAAAAAGTGAAACAAATCGTGTTGGATGAAATGGAAAATGCAATCAAACTGCAAGTTCCCTTGATCGCCGACTGCGGTGAAGGGGTAAACTGGCTGGAAGCGCATTAACAAAAACACATAAAGTTTATAAATCACAGCATTTATACACTATCTTTGTCGTGAAATTTATTGCAAGGAGTTGCAATATCACATAGTAAAACAGAAGCGTTATCATATTGTCCTTAAACAAGAAAATCGCCAATTTTTCATCCAGCAAGGACAGTAGACAACAATTGCCTCACGTTTTTTGTATATATACATAAATATATAAACATTAAGCGTGGGCTGTTGTCTATCTGCTGGATAGGTGTTTGGCGATACCTCTTGCTTGGATAGATGGCAGTTCCCACGCTTTTATTATATTTTCCGTCTTAGGGGGACAGATGGAGCAATTGGAAAATTATGTATTTCATATTCCCTGACAATCTTCCGGCATCCGTACAAAAAGCAGCGTTCGAATTCACATCCGGACAGTTCCCCTTGTATCGTTACATAACACCGGATACAGAGATACTGAATCGGGGTATTTCAATCGCTATCCCGGATGAAGCCAGCCACATCCGTTCCATCCGCCTCACGACATCACTGAGCCATTTCACTTACTATTACCCCGAAAAAGGATATAAGATCGCGCAAGGTATCCATCTTCCCCCTTTCCGGGTTCCGGCAGTCGGAGATCTCTATGCAAACGGCGTGATCATACAGGCTGGAGCAGATTCTCCCGGTCAGCATATAGAACCCGATATAGCCCCTTATAAAGGTTCGGTAATGGAGATACGGGAACAGACACTCGATTATTTCGATGCCTTGATCTATTGCGAGTCCATTTCCGAAGGGACCTTAGACAACTGGCATCTGCCGGATATGCTCAATCTGGTATTACTGCACACCAGGCAACGGGAATTCAACATGTTCCTCGCCAAGTATCAAGGAACTTTTTTATACGACGAGGAATACTGGTGCAAAGACAACAGCGTGATCGATCTGGGAGTAGCATTCAATATGGCAAACAGCCGCCTCGCTATATGCCCCAAAAAAGAAAAGCGGCAGGTTCGGGCCATACTGGATTATTAAAAGACTCAAATTCCTCTCCCGCTTATTCGCCCAAACAATATTTTCTATATCCGGTTCGCCTGTATCCGGCAACATAAATACAAAAGATTGTATATCTTTGCAGTCTGGAAACAAAGTTTGAATAAATCATAACAACAAAATAGAATGGCATTACAATGTGGCATCGTAGGACTTCCCAACGTAGGAAAGTCTACTCTTTTCAATTGCTTATCGAATGCAAAAGCACAGTCTGCTAACTTCCCGTTCTGTACGATCGAACCGAATGTCGGCGTGATCACCGTACCGGACGAACGTTTGAACAAACTGGCAGAAATCGAACATCCCCAGCGTGTTATCCCTACTACGGTGGAAATCGTAGACATCGCCGGCCTTGTAAAAGGCGCCAGCAAAGGAGAAGGCTGGGAAACAAATTCCTTGCCAATATTCGCGAAACAGATGCAATCCTGCATGTACTGCGTTGCTTCGATGACGACAATATTGTTCATGTGGACGGCCGTGTCGATCCGGTTCGCGACAAGGAAATCATTGACACCGAATTGCAGATCAAAGACCTGGAAACCATTGACAGCCGTATTGCCAAAGTGCAGAAACAGGCTCAGACAGGCGGTGACAAGCAGGCTAAAATCGCTTATGAAGTACTTTGCAAATATAAGGAAGCACTGGAACAGGGTAAAAGTGCCCGCACCGTTTCTTTCGAGACGAAAGACGAGCAGAAGATCGCACACGATCTATTCCTGTTGACCGACAAACCGGTAATGTATGTCTGTAACGTAGATGAAGCAAGCGCAGTCAACGGTAATAAATATGTGGATGCTGTCCGCGAAGCCGTAAAAGACGAAGGAGCTGAAATATTGGTCGTAGCGGCCAAGATCGAAAGCGAGATTGCCGAATTCGACACCTACGAAGAACGCCAGATGTTCTTACAGGAGATCGGTTTGGAAGAATCCGGCGTTGCCCGTCTGATCAAGTCCGCTTACAAACTCCTGAACCTGCAAACATTCCTGACCGCCGGTCCCGACGAATGTCGTGCCTGGACTTTCCATAAAGGATGGAAAGCCCCGCAATGTGCCGGTGTGATCCATACCGACTTCGAAAAAGGCTTTATCCGCGCCGAAGTCATCAAATATGAGGATTATATTTCCTACGGTTCGGAATCTGCTGTAAAAGAAGCCGGAAAGATGAGTGTCGAGGGAAAAGAATATATCGTTCAGGACGGCGATATCATGCATTTCCGCTTTAATGTGTAATTACCTAAAACAAAATACATTATGATTGATAAAACCAGTACAGCATTAATAGTGGCCTTGATAAGTATCTTAGGGCTTACCAGCTGCATACGATACAACGTTGCAGAACCATTAGACCGTTTCAGCAGTCCCGAAATGGGAACTGCCGACGGTAATGAAATAACCGTGACAGCCGGATCGACCTGGTTTGCTGAAGGAGAATATGAGAACTTTATACTTACCGGGCAAGCTCTCACCGGGGAAAATGCGGAAGCGGCCTTGTTGTTCCATCATACCGACTGGAAATCAGGCTATGAGGTAGCATTCCGGAACGGAGCCATCGACGGCACACGTAAAAGCGGCAGCCTCACATCCGTGCGTAACCTCTACCGTTCATTAGCTGAAGACGGGAAGTGGTTCGACTTTGAAATTGCTGTACGCGGGCATAACATAATGATTGCCATAAACGATACGGTAGTAGTATGCTATACCGAACCCGAACACCCCTATCGTACAAAAGAGTATGCCGGGCGCTTGCTCAGCCGCGGTTCTATTGCACTAAAAGGTATGAGCGGTGATGTAGCCTTTCGTAACCTCAACATGACCCGCTTGGAAAAAGACGCGGTCAATGAGGCAGACACAATGCCACGGATAGACGAACAGAACGATGCTGTGATCCGTTTCCAGCAGCAAAACTTCCCCGTGATAGATTACCACGTGCATTTGAAAGGCGGCCTGACGAAGGAGATGGCGCACGCCATGTCAATGAACTACGGTATCAACTACGGTGTGGCTCCCAATGCCGGTGAGGGTGGCGTAGGCCGTATGCTTGCCGATGACAAGGAAGTGTACGAATACTACAACGAAGTAAAAGACATGCCATTCCTGCGCGGTGTGCAAGGTGAAGGCCGTAAGTGGACAGCCACCTTCTCTCAGAAGGCTTTAGGCGTATTCGATTATCTCTTTACCGACGGAATGACCATTGTGGACCATAAAGGACGTCTGTCAAGATATACCGCCCCGAAGAGGTACACTACGACGGTGTTACCAAAGAACAATATATGGATCACTTGGTGGACCAGACCGTCAAGATCCTTACCAATGAGCCGGCCGACATCTATGCCAATCCTACCTTCCTGCCGGAAGAGTTGAATGCAGAGTATGCCAAATACTGGACCGATGAGCGTATCGACCGCGTCCTGGATGTATTGAAAAAACATAACATTGCACTCGAAATCAACGCACGCTACAAAATTCCAAGCTTCGACATCATCCGCAAAGCGAAAGAGCGTGGAATCAAGTTCACCTTTGGGACGAACAATGTCGATGCCGATTTCGGCAAACTGGAATATTGCCTGCAAGCCGTCGACGAATGCGGTCTGACAGCAGAAGATCTCTGGTTTCCGACTATGAGCGTACGCGGTACTCGCGAAGTGGTGCTGTATAATAAGTGGTAAAATCTTCTCTTTACAAATAATTTTCATTTTCAGGTGCGCTGTCTATACTTAATCAACAGCACACCTGTTGTTTTATAGATACTCCTATCACATTCTATGGAATATTAGAAAGTGACCAAACTTATCCTCTACAGCAAAGCTGGCCATCTCCTGCTGGACGAACCGTTCAACGCCTCTCCTATTGCTGCAGAAGAAATACGTATGCACATCACCGAAAGCGCCCGGACAAGAGGCATTATCTTGATAGACCACAATTTCAGGGTAGTGCACAAAATAGTAAACCACACCCTGCTTCTGGATCAATGCTACCTAAAGAAAACCAAGGAAAAGAAAAAATTAATCCCTTACGGTCATTATCGTCCCGGCTAATTTTAGTATCTTTCAGCGCATATTAATTCTCAATCATTATGAAAACCTGTTGTATGATTCTCTTAGCGGCTTTCACGTCGCTCGCATCCGCCCAACAAAACGACGTAACCAGCATATTGGAAGTACTGGACGTAACAAACGGCAGGCGCACCGTAGTCAAAGAATTCCCCTACCGTGTCGAAGCTCCAAACTGGACACCCGACGGCCAGTGGCTCGTGTATAATAGCGGGGGAAAACTGTACAAACTCTCCCCCGATTCGCCCGGCGAACCTGAAATGATAAACACTGGCTTTGCCACCCGATGCAACAACGACCATGTCATAGCTGCCGACGGCAAGCAGATAGCTATCAGCCACGGGACGAAAGAAGACGGCAAATCACGCATCTATACCCTCCCGATGCAAGGAGGGACACCTCGCTTGATCACCCCGATTGCTCCTAGCTACCTACACGGATGGAGCCCGGATGGACGGCAACTTGCCTATTGTGCCGACCGGAAAGGCAATTATGACATTTACATTATTCCAGTTGAAGGAGGAGAAGAAAGACAGCTGACGACAGCAGAAGGATTGGACGATGGTCCCGAATATTCCCCTTGCGGAGAATATATCTGGTTCAATTCCGTACGCACGGGTTTGATGCAAGTATGGAGAATGAAGAAAGACGGCTCCGAACAAACCCAGATGACGTTTGACGAAACCCGCAATTCCTGGTTTCCTCATGTCTCGCCTGACGGTAAATCCGTTATCTTTATCACTTATTATAAAGGAGATCTGGAACCGGGGCAGCATCTTCCCAATAAGAACGTTGAACTTAGGATTATGCCAGCCACAGGAGGAAAGCCAAAAACATTAGTCAAGTTATTCGGAGGACAGGGCACAATCAATGTCAATTCCTGGGCTCCGGATAGTAGGCGCGTCGCATTCGTCAGTTACCGCCTCTCCTCTCCTTCATCCAAATAAGCATTCTTGGCGGTGTCAAAACTATTCTACCCCCACGCTTAACGCACCGCCAAGCTTTTACATTATATAGAAAAACATCATTTCTAATAAAAAAAGGAATGCCGTACCGACATTCCCTACCAAACACACATTTACCTCTTATTTCATACCATATTTCTGCATTCCATATTCACCTAATATTTCAAGGCATCTGAGGCACTTTCTAAAAAACTTCTTCATAGCTTCTCTCTTTTTGTTTAAAACGACTCATGCAAAACACACCCGCATTAGTATTGCATAATTATGTTTTACAACACAAAAATAGAGGTAAAACAGATACGTTATTCACCTCAAAATGTCTATTTAACATCATTTGTACAAACAGCCGAACAATAAAAAAGCACCTTAGCCTATGATATATTTCGCATGTGGCAACTTACTCACCAGATAAGTAAATGACCATGAACAAATAAAGGTAAGAATGGTCGAAACAGGAACCAAGGCCGGAATAGGTGTTCCAATCCACTGCGCGAACATATAGGAAGGGCCGACAAAGAAATAATGCACGCAATACAAGCCAAAACCACATTTGGTCAGATTGGCAAGGGCACGGCAAATAACCGGCGAAGTAATCCGTACTTTCCGTACCAACAAGAAAATGGCTGCCGTCATCAACAATGCGTTAGGCGAACAATAAGTAAAGAACAACTCCATCCCCTCCTCGCTCACGTTCGGATCGGATGTCATATAGCGAAAACCGGCTAATGTAATAAAATAGCCAACTAAAAACAGCGGAACCGTCACTGAGAAAGTCTTGCCAAGCGACCAATCCGTTCTTTTCCCTAAATAATGTCCTAACAGCAAATAGCCGTTGAAACCGGCAAAATAATAAAATAGACCGAATGAATTCCATGAGCAGGTTCCGAACTGGTAATGCGAAACAAACTCCGTCAGATAAGGGATAAACAACGAAATAAACCAAAACGCCAGAAACATACGCTTCGCCTTATCCGACGCCTTTTCCACCCATGCGGAAAAGACCGGCATATACAGATAAAGTCCTATCAGCACATAGATATACCACATTGGCGTCGCATAGACCGTAAAGGTTACAGGGATCAAAGCGATCGTCTTCAGCGCCTCTACAAACGAGGCCGAAGGGTTCGGTTCCCAAGGGAAAAAGTCCGTCACCAGTTCCGGCTGCCTCCTATCCACTGGATGAACCAGGCGCCAGATCAAACAAAACAGACCAGATCAGAAATGGAAACAACACACGTGGAATGCGTTTCTTATAAAAGGCAGAAGCCTCTTGCCTGACCGGCAACAAAAGAAATCCGGTCATCATCACAAAAAGCGGCACACTGGCACGCAGCATGGAGCCATAAACAGAACCCCAGAAATTGAACTCCGGATTGGCACGCGATTCAGGCGAAGCGTTAAACGGATCAGTGCAATGGATGGCAATCACCATCAAGATGGCGACAAGACGAAGAACATCCAGCCAGACAATATGCGGTCTGGCAGTAGTAGTTTGAACAGTGTCCATGATAGAATAAAGATCGTTATGTATTTATTTGTTATTCTTATACTCCGACGGGATCATGCCCGTACACTTCTGGAAAGCCCGCCGGAACGTACTGATCGAATGGAATCCGGAACGTTCGGCAATCTCCTGTATACTGGCATTCGGCTCGGCATCCATCAAGCGCTTGCTTTCCTCGATCCGGAACTGGTTGACATAATCGGAGAACGATTGTCCCAACTCCCGGTTAAACAATTGGGAAAGATAAGAACGGCTGATAGGGAAGATCCGTTGCAAATCCGTCAGACGTAAATCTTCGCGAAGATACGGTTTTTCTCTTTCAAACCATGCACTTACTTCCTCTGCATAGCGTTTACTGAGAACCTGTGTTCATCATCGTCATTGTCGTCCTCTTGATACGGAAGATCCCATCCGCTTTTAAAAGAATGCTCCAAAACAACTACCTTCAGAAATAGCGCCTTATAAAAGAAATAATACCAAACGAACAACAGGACTGTTTTGTCGATCACATACATCAATGGTGTATTGGTCAGCAATAAGACAAGATAGAAACCATACAGAACAATCAAAATTATCATGGTTTTCCTTAACCATTCCAAATCATATTCTTCCGGATCGGAAACATTCTCTGCTAAAAAAACATTGAAGTCTTTACTGTACCTTGCTATCAGATAAACGGGCAGAATCATATAAAACAAAGTCAACAGAAAGACTGTCATACGAAGCAAAACATCCATATTCAAGTATTCGAAAACCTCCCTTATTGAATAGTAGGTATGAATTTCACCTCCCGACAAACGATAAGTCAGGTAAGCCAGTCCACCAAAAACAACCGGACTGATAAACAAGAAAAAACGTTTGCAGGTAAGAAACCCGGGCCGTAAGACCTCAATCACATAACAAGCAAGCGTTGCCGTTACCAAAGCACCCATAATCAATATATCCGGATGGAAAGCCTCTTTCGGTTTATGCAGGTAAAGATTCACAGACAACCTTATGGCAGCCAGAAAAGCCCACAAAAACATACCCCACCCTAATATCCTTTTCGCCCGGTTATCACCGGCCCGGAGCAATAGGGTAGCTCCGCCGAAGATACAGAATCCGATGATCTGTAAGCTTAATAAAAACTGAATTTTGTCCAACATAATATATCCCTCGTATCAAGTAAACAAATTGAAGCATTAAATAGTTGATCTGAACCATTAGTAGACAATTTGATGCCTGTAGATAATTTGCGCCTCGTGGTTTTATACGATTTCATCGTGGTTTTATACCGAATGCACCCTCTACCTCTCCAAACTGACTGATCTTTGTATCTGCAATCACTTCACAAAAATAATACAAAGAATGAATAAATTACTACTATTTATGATAACGGCGGTTAGTATTTTTAGTTGCACAAACGACTACGATCCGGGACTCATTGAAAATTTAGGCATGAAAGAGCAACCTTTAAGAATAATAACAAAGGTGCTGACAACAAAGTCTCCTAATTTTATGCAAGAATTTACAAGAGGATCGGTCATCGGGTTGCATGTCGTCTCGGAAAGTACCGGCAACATCTACGATAGTAATCCGGATTACAAAAACGTGCGGGCTGAAGCCTTTCTGGTAAACAACAAGCTGAACTGGCGCCAGTCACCCGATATTTATCTGAACGAGGAACCAGTCACTGTTTATGCCTATTACCCGTATCAGTCGCAGGTTAATTTCGACCCGGAGAATATCCCGGTCCGCATATCGCCAGACGCTTCCCTGACGAAAGATTACATGTACGGGATACAGGCCAGCGGGCAACGAGCGGTCAACCAGATTTCCCCAGTCGCGTTGCTTAACATGAATCATACGCTTTCGCTCCTGAGCTTCCAACTGCGAATGACACCGGAAGCAGAAGCTGCTTCCTACTCCATGCGATACAGATCGGAAACAAAGCCGGCGGTACAGCTCTTTGCTTCAGGGGTAAGATGAACATTAAAACCGGAAATATCGGCGGATGTGCCGGGACAAATGCCTCTACCCGACTGAAACTGAATACTCCGCGCATGTTGAAAAAGATACCGGACGAGCCGCAACAACTAATGGTAATCCCCACATCGCGTATCAGACAGACGGAGATGTGGAAGTGCTCTTCATCATCAACGAAACGACATTCAAATATAAAATTCCCGCCAATACGAAGTGGGAAAAAGGAAGAAGATATATCTACAACCTTCTTTTCAACGGTAAAGACATCACACTCGAAAATGTAAGTACCAGCGAATGGCTTCCTGTTGAAGGGAATATGGAAAATACTATTCTGTAATGTAAGTTTTATTTTATGTTCGGTTATGTCAGGTGTAACAGCCGAATATCGCCACTCAAAAGACATATGAAAGCGCCCCGCCCATTTTATCCCTTCTCAACTTATCGCCAACAACACACCTCTATTCAAATTTAACCAGGACGGGGCCGCTTTTCATCTCACTTCTCATTTACAAAAATATTTATGCATGATGAACTTGTAACTGAATGTATCATATCCCATGCACTCGTCAAGCTACGGAACCCCCAATATGTAACTGTTTGAGCACTCACATCTCCTGATACTAGTCTCTTAAATAAACAAGGGCAGTCCATACATTGTGAACTACCCTTGTTTCATTCTATAATCAATAATATTTTCAGGAAAATAATAATTTATCTCTCACTCCGGTCTCTTCCCTTAACGCTCACCAGCTTAGGCCGGAGCAAGCCTGACGGTTAGATCTTGCCTGACGTTCCGGAAGAAGATATGCCGGTTACAGTGTTGCGATCCGATGTTTTAGAAGCGGAGGACGTTGTTTCAGAAGCTATATTTGTAGCAGTCGCAGCAGTTCCTTCTACCTGTTTGTCGACTTCCCAATGGAACGGTTCAAAGGCAGTATTCGGGTCCACCCAAGACGGTTTTTTGGCAGCATAGATAATGAACGGAGCGGCTACCACCACGATAGCGCCGATAATCAGCACGGCAAACCAAACGGTATTGTTACCTGTAGAAATTTGACTGGGCGGAATAAAACTCAGTACGAAGGCAAGCAATGAACCGCAAAAACCAAGGCCGCCGATAAACCACATCAGGCCGTTGCCACTCTTACCGATACGGAACGGACGACCGGCTTTCTTCATCCGATAACGCAATGCGATTGCACCAGAGAACATCAGCATATACATAATCAGGTAAAGGATAACTGTCAACTGTGACAAAATCTGATAGAAACTTTGTACGGAAGGCATAACCACGAACAACAAGCTCAGGAATGTAACAGCCAAGCCCTGAACCAGCAGGATATTTTTCTGCACACCCAACTTATTTGTTTTCTGGAAGAACGGAGGCAGATAACCGGCTTTGCCAACGGCAAAGATACCTTTTGACGGACCGGCCACCCATGTCAATACACCTGCCAACACGCCGAAAGCCAATGCAACTGCGATAACCGGCGACAGCCAAGAAGCATGAATAAACTTAAAATAGTTGTCAAAACCGACCAACAAACTCTGAGTCAAGTTAATGTCCTTCTGCGGGATAATGATACCTAATGCAAATGTTCCCAACACGAAGATCAACACCGTGATCAGCGCACCGATAAACACGGCCTTCGGATAATTGACGGAAGGGTTTTCGACATCTTTCACATGAATACCGCCCATTTCCATACCGGCATAAAAAAGGAAGATACTGGAAGCAAGCACCAGGTTATCGAACTTCGTAAAGTCGGGGAAGAAATTGCTGTGGAAGTCCATGTTGGAATGACCGCCGGAAGCCAGGTACACGATACCTAAGATAATCAACAAGGCAGCAGGATGATCGTACCGACGATGCCACCCACCTTAGCCACTTTACCAACCCAGCTCAGACCTTTCAAAGAGATAAACGTAGCGAGCCAGTAAATAATCAATACGACAACCAGCGTATACATTTTGTTTGAAGCCAGCGTCATATCGTGCGCATCGTTCATCCCAATAAAGGCGATGGATACAGCACCGAAAGTCAATACGGTCGGATACCAGATCGTACTCTCGATCCATTGTACCCAGATAGCCAGGAACCCCCATTTCTTTCCATAGGCCTCTCCTACCCATCGGAATACCCCGCCCTGTTTATCCTGGAACATGGCAGCCAACTCAGCTGCCACCAACGAGGTAGGAATTAAGAACACGATTGCCGCAAACAGATAATAAAAGGCTGAACTCAGTCCATACACAGCCTCAGCAGGCAACCCGCGGAGCGAGACGACTGCCGTGACATTCATAATCGCAAGAGTAAATACTCCAAGTTTTACTGCTTTTCCAATATTTGCCATGAATTTTACTATTAAAATGTGAATTTTGTTTTGTTTAGTTTTGCTTGTATTGACAGTATAACAACTCGTTTTTGTGTTAGTTTGTCAACAGGATGTCAAACTTGGTTAATTAACAGACAAGTGTTAAAAACAAAAGGTGTCATTTTGCTGTTTCATCGGATAAAATGTAAATGATGATTTACAAAATAAATACCAAATATTAAAAGACAATGAGAACTGCATTCAATGACTTTTTTTATGAAAAGCGAGGCATTTACGGAGTGCTTCATGTGATGATATTGCTACTCTCGCTTTTCCTGATTGTGGATATTTCGATCGACACGTTCAACAACATACCGTTCATCTCTCAGACTTCGTATCTGAAAACGCAGTTCTGGATCTGCATGTTCTTCATCGCCGATTTCATATTGGAGTTTTTCCTGTCAAAAGATAAAATTCATTATTTGCAAACCCATTTCCTCTTCCTGCTGGTTTCGATCCCTTATCTTAATATTATCAATTACTACGATTTCACCTTCTCGGCCGAAGTGACCTATTTCCTACGTTTCATCCCGCTCGTACGCAGCGGATGGGCACTGGCGATCGTCTCGGCTGGCTAACTTCGAACCGGGCCTCCGGACTCTTCGTCTCCTACCTGACGATGTTGCTGGCAATGGTCTATTTCTCCAGCCTGATCTTTTTCGTGATCGAACAGAAGGTGAACCCTGAAGTAAAGGATTACAACGACGCCCTCTGGTGGGCTTTCATGGACGTGACGACTGTCGGTTCGAACATCATCGCGATCACGCCTACAGGGCGTATTTTGTCGGTCCTGCTGGCCGCTCTCGGCATGATGATGTTCCCGATCTTCACGGTCTATGTCACGAGCCTAGTACAATCGGCAAACAAGAAAAAAGAAGATTATTATAATCAAACGCATCCCGTCTCCTCCGGACAAGCATCAGAAGCCAAACCGGCCGGTTCCACTCAAACAGACAAATAAATTCAAGACTACTTATTGTAAAAAACAAGTTATTTAACAATTGGCAGGTCTGACGATGAAAGAATTCAAATATTCTTCTTTTTGAATATAAAACGTACTTTTCCCATTTATTTGCCGATCTATTACCATGAAGACGGTCGTCATCGCCAAAATACTGCGCAACTCTTTGCTTTTCCTACTCAGGCTGACAAAACAGAAGCAATAACCGGACAAGTTGCCTATCACATACTTTCTGTTGTCAAACAAAAACCGTCAGGCCGAACAAAATGCAAGATTAAAATGAACTGGAATTTCAAATGAAAAACTATTCCCGCAAAAAAACAAGCCTCCCGTCTCCCTATTATTTCAGGGAGTGGAGGCTCGTCAACTAAAAGAATAAACCGTTTTAACCGGTGATTGTAAACCGGGTACTGCCAAAAATGGAGAGCCCCAGTTTATTCATTATATATTTGATCGCCAATTGTGCTTTCACCGAATTGCCGGAGCTATCCAATGGAGGCGCAAAGGCGGAGATTCCGAAGTGTCCGGGCATGATCCCCATGACACCGCCGCCAACACCCGTTTTGGCAGGAATACCGGAAGTGTACAACCAGTCTCCCGTACGTTCATAGAAACCGACCGTAGCCACTAAGGATGTGATTTTAGGCGACAAAAGAAGCGTCAAAGATAAGTTTCTTTGTAACCGGGTTCACGCCATCGTTGGCAATCGTTGCTGCGGCGATGGAAAGTTGTTCGGCTGTGATACCCAACGAACACTGGCGAGTATACAGGTCAAGCGACATATCCGGATCGTCATAGATACGGTTGTAATTCTTCAGTAACCAGGCGATAGAACGGTTATTGAAGTTGGTGGCAGTCTCTGACTTGTACAGTTCATCGATCAATTGCGGAGCACTCCCGCAAAGGTCGGTGATGTTGGAAACAATGGCTTCCCACTTCTTGTCGGACTTACCGAGCGGCTGTACCATACTGCAAGCCGTGATCGCACCAGCATTTACCAGCGGAGTGGAAGGATGGTCATTTTCCAACAAGATCGCATGATGGAGTTGAAAGGAAGACCGGTGGCATCGGCACCGATCATCTTCAGCACTTTCTCGGCTCCGTACTGGCGAAGTGCCAGGATAGCCGTATGTACTTTCGAAACGGATTCGATCCCGAAACAGTAGGAAGAGTCCCCTAACGTAATGGTTCTGCCATCCAACAGGCAGATACTGATACCGAACAAGTTCTTGTCAATATTAGCCAGATAAGGGATGTAATCAGCATTCTTGCCACCCGTATTATCCTTGAACTGCTCGTAAGCCTCCTGTGCCGCTTCTTTTATCTGTGAAACGGAAATTGTTTTACTCATGATCATTTCTTTTTATGGGGCATACCCGTATGAGTAAACACAGAACCTTTCACTTCCTGATTCTTATCCTGTGCGATACGGGTAGGAGTCGGATATTCCAGTTTTTCAAGTTCCGCAACAGCTCCTGTGATATCATTCAGCAACTGGTCAGCCATGTCGCGACTAAATCCCTGACGGGCAACGATACGCATCACGACATGGTTTTCAAGATTGTTTGGCAATGTATAGGCAGGAACCATCCAACCGCTTTGTTTCAGTTTATCCTGCAGGTCGTACAGGGTCCATTTCGCTTTTTTCGCATAGTCCGGTTTCAGATACCAGATAAACAACGGGTTCACGACTTCGTTGCTGTAGTTCACGAACGGAGCCATCTTACCGATCTGATCATGTAAGTATTGGGTAACCGCCATGCTGTTTTCCTGAACTGCTTTATACCCTTCGAACCCGAGACGGATAAATTGGTAATATTGTCCGAGGATCTGGGCGGCAGGACGGGAGAAATTCAGACCTACCTGTGTGATATTGGCTCCCAAATAATTTACACTGAATGACATGGAGTCGGGCAAATATGACTTGTCTTTCCAGACAACCCAACCCAGGCCCGGATAAACCAGACCGAACTTATGTCCGGACGTACTGATGGAAAGAACCCATTTCAAACGGAAGTCCCACTTCAATTCCGGTTTCAGGAACGGGAGGATAAAACCGCCGGAAGCAGCATCCACGTGAATTGGAATATCGTAGCCGGTCTTTGTATTGTAAGCATCAAGAGCTTTGTCCAAAGCCTCCACATCATCGTTCAGACCTGTCCATGTAACCCCTTGGATCGGCACAATACAGATTGTATTTTCATCACACATCTTCAATGCTTCTTCGGGATCGAGCGTAGTCTTCTCCAATGTCAGAGGCACCTGGCGCATTTCGATCTGCCAAAGCTGGGCGAATTTTTCCCATACAACCTGAAATCCGGTAGAAATAACGAAGTTCGCTTATCCACAGGCTTACCGGCGGCTTGCCTTTTCTTACGCCAGCGCAACCAAGCTGCGACACCTCCCAACATACATGCTTCGGACGAACCGATAGCCAATGCACCGGCTTTCCATTTTGCCTGTTCGGGAGTATTCCACAAATTGGCTACGATGTTGATACATTTGGCGTTCATAACGGCAATACGCGGATATTCCGTTTCATCGATATAGTTGATGTTGATCGCCTCGTTCATAAGTTTGGTTGCATAGTCGTCCATATAGGTAGTTACGAATGTCGCCAGGTTCAAGCGGGGCTGTGTCTGTGCAAACGTTTCGTCTTTAACCATCTGATACGCGATTTCCGGGGTGGTAGGACCATCAGGGATTTTGTCTACAGGAGAGGCTTGTAGCATCTTTTCCGAGCCAAAGATTGCTGTCTTGGCATCACCTTTTCTGAAATTAGAATCTTCCATGTCTTTTTGTTTTTAATTAATAATGGCGCTATCGACTTGTTTCGGCCGATTGTATGGCAAAAACAGCTACTATCCGCAATTGTTCTGCGTTTTTCGTTAAACATACGATATTTGGGGTTTATTAAAACAATGAACTTTCACTATTCGGGATTGTTTCAATACAATAAAAAATGATGTAACGAAACGATTATGCGAATACAGACCGGACAGGGGACGATTCCTCTTATCACGCTAATAGGCATATGGTCGATATCGGCACTGAATGCACTGCCGGCCTGGCTGTCTCCCCAATCTTAGGAAGACTTCTGCAATCTTTCCGCATTCCACAGAACTGGACATACAGATGCTTTCATCACTTCCTTCCCTCTTGATCATCCCTTTTATCATCCTGTCGGGCAAACTGACGGAAAAGATCAATAATGTCCTTCTGTTGCAAGTGGGACTGGTGATCTTCTCGTTGAGCGGCATCCTGTACATGCTTTCCACAAAAATGTGGCAACTGATAACAGTCAGCGCATTATTGGGGATCGGTTCCGGATTGATCGTGCCGCTTTCCACCGGTTTGATTTCCCGCTTTTTTACAGGAACATACCGTACGAAACAGTTCGGGCTCAGTTCCGCCATTACGAATATAACGTTAGTGCTGGCCACCGTTCTGACGGGGTATCTGGCAGAGGTGAACTGGCATTTGCCGTTTATCGTCTACCTGTTTCCGCTGATCTCGATCGTTCTCTCGTTCTATCTGAAAAAGAATATTTCACCGTATCCCGGTATAGGCATAAACACCACTAGCCGGAGAACGGAAAGGCCTGCCGATAGCAGTTTCGGGAAGTTCGGTATACAGATTCCCCACCTGATGCAGATCATGTCGTTCTATGGGTTGGCTACTTACTTAGTGATCATCATCAGCTTCAATCTTCCTTTCCTGATGAAAGAATATCATTTTACCAGCGGTAATTCGGGTATTATGATCTCGCTGTTTTTCTTGGCTATCATGTCGCGGGATTTATACTGAATCAAATTGTCTCCTTCTTCGGCAAAAAGACCAAATTTGCCTGTATGGTCTCGATCTCTGTCGGAATGGCGCTTATACTCGTTTCCCGCACCGAATGGTTGATCGGGCTGGGTTGTATCTTTGCCGGATTAGGCTATGGTGTCATACAACCGATAGCTTACGACAAAACGACCCGCACGGCTATTCCTGAAAAAGTGACGCTTGCACTGGCATTCGTTATGGCCATGAACTATCTGGCCATTCTTCTTTGCCCTTTCATTATAAACATACTCAAGGATATGCTCCATATCGAGACACAGCAGTTCGCTTTCATCTTCAATATGGCCATTGCCCTGATAGCTGCCGCATGGGCCTACCTGAAACAAGATTCGTTCTTGTTCGACGACCGCATCAAACAAGTATAACATAAAATCCCAAGCATCGTGAAAAATAAAATAAGAGAAGCCAATATTTACATGATTATTTCCAAAACTTTCAGCGGTTTGAATATGAATGCGTTGAAATATCTCCTACCATTATGGATAAGTCCGCTGACGGGTGTAACCCTGCGCTGTACGTTTGCCGCCCTCGCGTTTTGGATTATCGGCTTGTTCACCCAACCGGAGACTTCCACCCGCCAGGAAAAGATTCTCTTATTCCTGTTGGGGGCGCTCGGCATTTATGGCTTTATGTTCTTTTACTTGCTGGGATTGAGCAAAACGACCCCTGTATCAAGCTCCATTTTCTCCAGTTTACAACCTATCTGGGTATTCATTCTTTCTGTCATCTTCTTTAAAGAAACAATCACAAAGATGAAAATAACCGGTATTCTGATCGGATTAGGTGGCGCATTGCTCTGCATCCTGACCCAGAAAAACGATGACCTGGCTTCCGATGCCTTCACCGGAAATCTGCTTTGCCTGCTAAGTTCCATGGCTTATGCAATCTATCTGATTGCAAGCAACCGAATATTGAAGCATGTAGGAGTTATGACAATGCTGCGGTACACCTTTTCCGGTGCGGCTTTCTCCGCCATCATCGTTTCCGGATTTACAGGATTTGAAGCAACACTTTTCACGTTCCCGATCCATTGGAAACCGATGGCAGTCTTGGCATTCGTCCTGATTTTCCCGACCGTTATCAGTTACCTGTTAATACCGGTCGGACTAAAATATCTGAAAACCACACTGGTGGCCATCTATGGTTACCTGATCCTGATTGTGGCAACCATTACCTCGCTGGCATTAGGACAAGATCGCTTCAGTTGGTCCCAATTAATAGCTGTCCTCCTGATTTGTTCGAGCGTTTATTTCGTTGAAATAGCAGAAAGTAAGGAAAAATCATAAATTTTTCTCTTTCTTTGTAACAACAGCTTTTCCGTTCCCGTCTACTTAATGAACGCTCTTCAATAGCGCGCGTTGAAGAGCCGGAACTAACGGAATAAGTAACGATTAATACATTAGAAAGATGAAAAAATACATCGCAATCCTGATCCTCATCCTATTCTGCCAAGCAGGATATAGCCAGAGCATGGATAAACTGTTCAACGACTTTGCCAAGCAAAAAAACGTAACCCACGTAACGGTCGGTCCGTTCCTGATGAAAATAAGCAGCCTGTTCACCGAGACGATGGGTGTAAAAAGCATCGAAGTCCTTTCTTTCGAGGAATGCGGCAATACCGTCAAAGACGATCTCCGCGCTGCCATCAAGAAACTGAAAGACCCGAATTACGAAACAATGGTCAATGCCAACGAAGAGGGCAACCGCACGAAAGTAATGGTACGTATTGACAAAGACATCATCCGCGAACTGGTAATCTTGACAACCGATGGAGGCGACGATGCCTGATCCGCATCAAAGGAAAGATCAAACCATCTGACATCGAAAAAGTAATAAACGACCACAAAGATGGATGTTGAGAACTTTAAAAGGCTGTTCCTTCCCCTCCATCCCAAGCTCTTCCGGATTGCTTATGCGCTGGTCGAAAACAAGGCCGATGCCGAAGATATCCTGCAAGATGCCTACTATAAGTTATGGAGCCGGCGGAATGAACTGACCGATATCCAAAATCCGGAAGCTTTCTGCGTGACGCTGGTCAAGAACCTCTGCTCGATTTCCTTCGCTCACCTCGTGCCAACAGGCGCGACGCAGATGTCACCGAAGCCGTCACTCTTTCTACCGCTTCTTCACCGGACGAAGAGTTAGAAAGACAAGACAAAGTACAGCAAATCCGCCACCTGATCGACCGCCTGCCGGAAAATCAGCGGCAAGTTCTCCGGTTGAGAGGGATCGAAGACTGTTCGATGGACGAGATAGAACAGATCACCGGCCTGAGTGCCGTCAACATACGGGTGCTACTCTCCCGGGCACGAAAAATAATCCGGGAACAACTTGAAAAATATTATACATATGAATATGGACGATAAAAAGATAGATGAACTGATCAATAAAGCCCTCCAAGAGGAACAAGCTTTACCCGAAGGACTTTCCCGTAGACTGGAAAAGCAGATCGACACCTGGCTTCCACGGAAGAAAAGAAGACCCGTTCATTGACCCGTAGACGGACTTTATATTGGTTAAGTGGAGTTGCCGCCTCCATCATGTTATGCATCAGCTTTTTACAATACAAATCGTCGTATCAAGCTCACGACCGACTCAGCGACACTTACACCAATCCGAAAGATGCCGCCGCTGCTGCCGAAAAGGCTTTACTCCTACTCTCGCAGAACCTCAACAAAGGCATCAGCCAGGTGGATAACGCCGGGCAGGAGATAGATAAAGTAAACAATATTTTAAACAAACATTTAAACGATTAATCTTATGAAATTAAAGAATATATTCCTGATCCTGTTTCTTTGTTGCACCAGCTTGTGCTTTGCCCAGGATAAACTGTTCGAAAAATATGCCGATATGGATAATGTAACATCTGTCTTCATCTCCAAGAAAATGTTCGACATGATCCCTAATGTAGAAAGCGGCGGCCTCAACCTGATGAATCTGAAAGGGAAAATAAACAATCTTCAAATCGTCACTTCCGACAAGCAGGAAGTCCGGGACCAGATGCGAAAAGAATTCAGCAGCCTTATCAGCAAATCACATGAAGAACTGATGCGGGTCAAGGACAACGATACACGCGCCTCTTTCTACATCGTCCAGAACGGTGACCTAATCAACGAAATGATCATGCTGGCCGACACAGACTCAGACTATGTGGTCATCCGGATAACAGGCAAATTCACATTAGAGGATATACAAGAAGTGGCAAAAAGTTTTGAAAAGAAAGAATGACAAAAGAAACCCTATGTGTACGATAGCTAAAGCAATAGCTTTACCGATCCTAACACATAGGGTTATGCAAGGTAAAAAACGGGCTTATTTCCCAGTAATAATCCTTCGTATCTCGCTCAGCTTATTCAGGCTTCCAGCGGTGTCAGGTTGTTGACATCCAGATTCTTGATCTCATCCCGCACCTGGCTGAGTACCGGATCGTCCAATTGGAAGAAGCTGAGCTGATAGCCGTCTGCCGATGAAGCGATTCCTTTTACAGGCTTGCTTTTAATGCTGCCTTTGCGTTTTTCCGTGGCAATCCCCTCCTGACGGTTTTCCGTTTCCAACTGTTTCAGGATTTCGTTGGAACGCTTTACGATGCTTTTCGGCATACCCGCCATCTTGGCCACATGGATACCGAAACTGTGTTCACTGCCTCCGGGAACCAGTTTGCGCAAGAAGATCACTTTGTTATTGACCTCCTTCACCGAAACATTGTAGTTCTTGATACGCTTGAAAGAAGCCTCCATCTCGTTCAACTCATGATAATGCGTGGCAAACAATGTCTTCGCACGGGCATTGGGATGTTCGTGGATATATTCGACAATCGCCCAGGCAATAGAAATACCGTCGTATGTGCTTGTCCCGCGTCCCAATTCGTCAAACAGGACAAGACTGCGGGAAGACATGTTGTTGAGGATATCCGAAGCCTCGTTCATCTCCACCATGAAAGTGGATTCTCCGACCGAAATGTTATCCGAAGCTCCCACACGTGTAAATATCTTATCCACAATCCCGATACGAGCGCATTCGCTGGGACGAAACAACCGATCTGCGCCATCAGCGTAATCAGAGCCGTCTGGCGAAGCAAAGCGGACTTACCGGCCATGTTCGGTCCGGTGATAATGATAATCTGCTGCTTTTCATCGTCCAGATAGACATCATTGGCAATATAAGGTTCACCGATAGGCAATTGTTTTTCAATCACCGGATGGCGGCCAGCCTTTATATCGATCACCTGCGAATCATTCACATCCGGACGGATATAACGATTACTTTCAGCTACCTTGGCAAACGAGAGCAAACAATCCAGACGGCCGATCAAGTTTGCATTCATCTGAATAGGCGGAATATACTCGGAAAGACAAAGCACCAGTTCGTTAAAGAGACGGGCTTCCAACGAAAGTATCTTCTCTTCCGCTCCCAATATCTTCTCTTCGTATTCTTTCAGTTCTTCGGTAATATAACGCTCGGCATTCACCAAAGTCTGTTTGCGTATCCATCCGGCAGGGACTTTGTCTTTATAGGCGTTACGCACTTCGATATAATACCCAAAAACATTGTTGAAACCGATTTTAAGGCTCGATATACCCGTCTGTTCTATTTCCCGCTGTTGTACCTTCAAGAGATAATCTTTACCCGAATAAGCGATTGCACGCAACTCGTCAAGCTCGGCGTTCACGCCTGTCGCAATCACGCCGCCCCGGTTCAGCAAGGAAGGCGGATCGTTGTTGATCTCTTTTTCTATCCGGTCACGAATCAGGCACAGGCATTCAACTGTTCGCCGATACGGCAAAGGCTCGGCTCATCGCTTGCCGTACAAGCCTCCTTGATCGGCTCGATGGCACGAAGAGCGACTTTCAACTGTACCACTTCGCGGGGAGAGACGCGGCCGACCGCCACTTTGGAAATAATACGTTCCAAGTCGCCGATCTGTTCCAGTTTCTCTTCCAGCAGCTCCTTCACTTCGGGATGGCGGAAGAAATATTCCACTACGTCCTGACGCTCATGGATCGGTTTCACATCCTTCAAGGGGAACAAGATCCAACGGCGCAACATACGCGACCCCATCGGGGAAACGGTCTTGTCCAGCACATCCAGCAAACTCGTCCCCTCCTCGTTCATCGTGCTGACCAGCTCCAAGCTGCGCACCGTAAACTTATCGAGGCGTACATAGCGATCTTCTTCGATACGGGAAAGAGAGGTGATATGCGAAATATGGGTGTGTTGCGTCTGATCCAGATAATACAGGATGGCCCCCGAAGCTACGACTCCCAATTTCAAATGCTGGACACCGAAACCTTTCAGGTTCTTCGTTTCGAAATGTTTCAGAAGCCGGTCGTTGGCAGCTTCCGAAGTAAACACCCAGTCATCCAGTTCAAAAATAAAGAACCGAGGACCGAAAGCCTCTTCAAAACGTTTACGGCTACCCCGTTCGACCAATACTTCTTTCGGTGAAAAATTATTCAGCAGTTTATCCACATAATCAACGGTTCCTTCGGCTGTCAGGAACTCGCCGGTAGAGATATCGAGAAATGCAATTCCACAGACATCCTTACCAAAATGAATGGCAGCAAGGAAGTTGTTTTCCTTATGGTTGAGTATATTGTCATTGATAGAAACACCCGGAGTTACCAATTCGGTGATACCGCGTTTCACTAATTTCTTTGTGAGTTTCGGATCTTCCAGCTGGTCGCAGATAGCTACGCGCTTACCGGCACGCACCAGTTTGGCAGATAGCTGTCCAATGCATGGTGAGGGAAACCGGCCATCTCGATCGTTTGCCCCGGTCCGTTCGCTTTTTTCGTCTGTACGATACCCAGTATTTCGGCTCCGGTCACAGCGTCTTCGCCATACATTTCGTAAAAGTCGCCTACACGGAATAACAGGATTGCATCAGGATGTTTTGCCTTTATATCGAAATACTGCTTCATTAAAGGTGTTTCCACTATCTTTGCCACTGTTCTTTTCTTTTTATCTGTTCGACTGTACAAAGGTACGATTTTTCATCTGTCAAAAAATTCACGGATTGCTTTTTCATTTATTCCTTAGAAAAAATATAACTTTGTAAGCATCCTAACAAAAAACATATATCATGAAACAGGCAATTCTAATTTCGACCGGCCTTTTGCTGACAACTCCTTTCATTCACGCAGAGAAGAATAAGGACAAGAAACCGAATGTCGTTTTTATCCTTGCAGACGATTTGGGTTATGGCGATCTAAGTTGTTACGGACAAGAAAAGTTCGAGACGCCCAACATCGATAAGTTGGCACAAAGCGGAATGCGTTTTACACAGTGTTATTCGGGGACAACTGTCAGTGCCCCTTCCCGCTCTTGTCTGCTGACAGGCACGCACAGCGGGCATACCCCTGTACGCGGTAATCTCGAACTTGATCCGGAAGGACAGTTCCCGCTTCCCGACGATGCCCGCACCATCTTCGAAGTAATGAAAGATGCAGGATATAAGACATCCGCTTTCGGCAAATGGGGACTGGGCTATATCGGTTCGACCGGCGATCCTAAAAATCAGGGTTGCGACACTTTCTACGGATATAATTGCCAATTGCTGGCACACAGTTATTACCCCGACCACCTCTGGGACAACGACAAACGAGTGGAGCTCGAAGACAACAACCTGAATGTACAGTACGGAAAAGGGACTTACTCTCAAGATCTTATTCATGGAAAGGCTCTAGAATATCTGGACAATATGAATCCGGACGAACCGTTCTTCATGTGGTATCCGACCATCATTCCGCATGCGGAGCTGATCGTTCCGGAAGACAGCATCATACAGAAATTTCGCGGTATGTACCGGAAAAGCCTTACAAAGGAACCGAACCGGGTAGCCCGGCTTTCCGCAAGGGAGGTTACTGTTCGCAGTTCCATCCACATGCAACTTTCGCTGCTATGGTCTACCGTCTGGACGTCTATGTCGGGCAGATCATCCAAAAGTTAAAAGACAAAGGTTTATATGATAACACCATCATCATCTTTGCGAGCGATAACGGCCCTCATATGGAAGGGGGCGCCGATCCCGATTTCTTCAACAGCAACGGCATTTATCGCGGATATAAACGGGATCTGTACGAAGGCGGCATCCGTGTCCCGATGATCATTTCCTGGCCCGGACATGTCCAACCGAATACGGAAACCGACTTTATGTGCTCTTTTTGGGATGTATTACCGACCTTCGAAGAAATCATCCATCCGAAAGCCAAACAGAAGGAAATGGACGGCGTCAGCATGCTTCCCCTCCTGGAAAACCGGAAAGGACAGAAGGAACATGAATTCCTGTATTTCGAATTCCAGGAACTGAACGGTCGCCAAGCCGTACGCAAAGGACCGTGGAAATTGGTCCACATGAATATCCGCGGCGACAAGCCTATTATGAACTGTATAACTTGGCGTCCGACCCGTCGGAACGGCACAATATATTGGACCAGTATCCTGAAAAAGTAGCAGAACTGAAAGATATCATGGTCCGTGAACACAGACCAGACCCGAACTGGCCGCTATTGAAAGAGGAAAAGGCGAAATAATAGGGAAAATTTATAGAAATGGATGTCAAAATCCAAGACAACCGCATCAACATTTTCCAAGGTTGTGATCTACATACGAAGTTTTCTGCAAATCTTCTATCACTCTATCACTACAAAAGTTTCAGATATTGATATTCAAGCGTTATAGCAGTGATACAGGATGTTTTCCTTGTATCACTGCCTCTATCACTCCTAAACAGGACATTTATCATATGATTGGAAACCAACATATTGCTTTC
>ENA-OQCE01000228-OQCE01000228.1-human-gut-metagenome-genome-assembly--contig:-NODE-228-length-27214-cov-1.912024_pt1 | contig 27214 bp, 33 predicted proteins | sample MGYA00242495_ERZ504572 | MGnify/ENA primary metagenome ERZ504572 (study PRJEB26092, sample SAMD00036228) | human gut metagenome | host: Homo sapiens | study: EMG produced TPA metagenomics assembly of... | reverse complement strand
ATTTAATCAATTTAAAAAAAGGCAGCCGCTGTGATGCAACTGCCTCATACTCAAAAGAGCGGAAAACGGGACTCGAACCCGCGACCCTCAGCTTGGGAAGCTGATGCTCTACCAACTGAGCTACTTCCGCAGATTTTTTCCCTTTATTCTGAAAACATCGGCAAAGGTAATGAAATCTTTTAAAAAAGAAAAAACGAAACCGCTAAAAAAATACTCTATTCTTGCCACTGCCGCAGAAATCATGTACATTTTGCTTTCATAAAAACTTCAAGCAAACCAATGAGACGAATCATACTTATTACCGGTGGAGCACGTTCGGGCAAAAGTACCTATGCGGAAAAGCTGGCGCTCAGCCTCTCGCCCAACCCTGTCTACCTCGCTACGGCACGTATATGGGATGAAGAATTCCGCAAACGGGTGATACACCACCAGGAAAGGCGCGGACCGGAATGGACAAACATAGAAGAAGATAAAGAGCTGAGCCGCCACTCGCTGTCCGGACGCACCGTACTGATAGACTGCATAACGTTGTGGTGCACCAACTTCTTTTTCGACCTGAATGCCGATACAGACCGTTCCCTTGCCGCAACCAAAGCCGAATTCGACCGCTTTACGGCACAGGATGCCACATTTATATTTGTCACCAACGAGATAGGTATGGGCGGCACATCCGAAAACGAAATACAACGGAAGTTTACGGATATGCAAGGCTGGATGAACCAGTATGTGGCTTCACGGCAGATGAAGTGATTTTAATGGTGTCGGGGATTGCAACAAAAATTAAGTGTGAATAAGTACGGAATATAAGAATGAAGTATAAGGTATAAAATTATGAAGACATTTGATATAATAGGGCCGGATGAAGCTATACGACCGGCACTGGTTGAGAAAATCAATAACCTGACCAAGCCAAAAGGGTCTTTGGGAATGCTGGAAAGCCTTGCACTACAGGTCGGACTTATCCAGCAAAGCCTGACTCCCACTCTGCAACATCCTCAGAATATCATCTTTGCTGCCGATCATGGTATTGTAGAGGAAGGTGTCAGCCTCTCACCCAAAGAAATTACCTGGCAGCAAATCAGTAATTTCCTTCATGGGGGTGCCGGCGTCAATTTCCTGTGCCGCCAGCACGGATTTGCATTAAAGATAGTGGATGCGGGAGTAGATTATGACCTGCCTTATGAAAAAGGTATCATCAATATGAAAGTGCGCAAAGGTACACGCAACTATCTGCACGAAGCTGCAATGACCGAAACGGAAATGGAACTGTGCCTGGAACGGGGTGCGGAAGTGGTGCGCCGTTGCCGCAAAGAAGGCAGTAACATACTCAGTTTCGGGGAAATGGGGATAGGCAACACATCCTCTTCTTCCCTATGGATGAGTTGCTTCACCGGCATTCCGCTAAAAGAATGCGTCGGTGCGGGAAGCGGGCTGGACGATGCAGGTATCCGCCATAAGTACGAAGTCTTGAAACAGTCGTTGGACAACTACAAAGGAGACGGTTCGCCGCGTGACATCATCCGCTACTTCGGCGGGTTGGAAATGGTTATGGCAGTAGGCGCCATGCTACAAGCCGCCGAGCTGAAAATGATTATTCTGGTAGACGGCTTCATCATGACAAACTGTATCCTTGCCGCTGCCAAGCTATATCCCGAAGTGCTGCATTATGCCGTATTCGGACATTGCGGAGATGAATACGGGCATAAGCTTGTGCTTGATTCATTAAATGCCAAACCGTTGCTGCACTTAGGATTAAGACTCGGAGAAGGCACGGGAGCTATCTGTGCATATCCCATCATAGAATCGGCTGTCCGCATGATTAATGAAATGGATAACTTCGCACACGCTTCCATCACCAAATACTTTTGAGAAGCCCCTCAAACGTCATCTTTAAGCAGAGAACCATTTTATAGATAACATATATAACTTTGTTGATAGTACCCATATTTTAATTTTATAGACAACACCTATATATAATGAACATTCTGGCTGCATTTATCTTCTTCACCCGACTGCCTTTTGGAAAATCAGGGAAGTACCCGCCGCATGTTTCAAGCATGTAGTACCCTACTGGCCGCTAACCGGCTGGCTGACGGGCGGCATCATGGCAGGCACTCTCTGGCTGACCGGACAGATACTGCCCGTATCCCTTGCCTGGATTATTGCCATCATCGCCCGCCTGCTTGTTACGGGATGCCTGCACGAAGACGGGTTAGCGGACTTTCTGGACGGGTTCGGCGGCGGCACCACCCGCGAGCGTACGCTTGCCATCATGAAAGATTCCCATATAGGAAGCTACGGAGTTATCGGACTGATATTCTATTTCCTGCTGCTGTTACAGATGCGCAATCTACCTCTGAATTTCCTTTGTATCCTTGTCTTCTGCGGCGACTGCTGGTGCAAGTTCTGCGCATCCCAACTCATTAACTGCCTGCCATACGCCCGAAAAGAAGAAGACAGCAAGGCTAAAGTCGTGTACAACCGCATGAGTTGCCAGGAATTGATATCCGCCTTCATCTGCGGATTGCTTCCTTTCGTCTTACTCCTGCCGGTAAAGATGTGGCCTGCCACCCTCTTCCCGCTGCTCGCATTCGTACTGCTGTGCCGCCTTATGAAACGCCGCCTGCAAGGATACACGGGTGATTGCTGCGGAGCGGCTTTCCTGCTTTGCGAACTGGCATTCTACATAGGCAGCCTTGTATTGGTATATGTCTATGCAAGCTTCGGAATCGATTTCCTTACGGACTATGTCTCGGTTCCCTTTTATTTTCATTAAACATTTAATCTGAAAAGTTATGGAAGTCATACTTATTCGCCACACCTCCGTCGATGTACCGCCCGGCGTATGTTACGGACAAACGGATGTTCCCCTGAAACCGACATTCGAACAGGAAGCGGCCGTTACTCAAGAGAACCTGAAAGCCTTTCTGCCTTTCGACCATGTATATACCAGTCCGCTTACGCGCTGCGTACGCCTTGCCACCTATTGCGGCTATCCGGATGCGGAACGGGACAAACGGATTATGGAGATAAACTTCGGCAGTTGGGAAATGAAACCTTTCGACCGCAACGACGACCCGCGCCTACAGGAGTTGTATGCCGACTATTTGAATGTAGCGGCTACGGGTGGCGAGTCGTTCGCCATGCAGTACCGGCGTGTCAGCAACTTTCTCGATGAGCTGAAAGGAAAGCCCTACCAGCGGGTGGCCGTTTTTGCCCACGGCGGCGTCCTGATTTGCGCACAGATATATGTCGGCATCATCAAACCCGAAGAGGCATTCAGCGCACTGACACCCTATGGCGGTATCGTCAGGATTACCCTTTAGCACTCAGAAGAATGAGGGAATAACGTACATACAGGTAGCGGTAGCAACAACGATGATTACCATTATCCATTCCACACTGCGGTTGATACGCACGGCAATCCTCATGTCTTCGGTTGTCAAAGGCCGTTCATTGTCGCCGATATAAGGTTTCCACACTTCCTCGCCAAAATAGTTGTGAGGACCACCGAAGCGGCAGTCCAATATTCCGGCAAGCGCCGCTTCCGGATAGCCGGAATTGGGACTGGCATGCTTGCTGCCGTATTTCCCCACAAAAAGCAGTAACGGGAATCTGCCGGAAACCGCCACCATGAGAAAAGCCGTCAGACGGGCGGGGATATAGTTGGCTACATCGTCCAGACGTGCCGCGAAACAGCCGAACCGACGGTAGCGCTCATTCCTATACCCTATCATGGAGTCGAGTGTATTTATCATCTTATAGGCAAGCATCCCCGGCACACCCAGCAACATATACCAGAACAGCGGAGCGATTACGCCGTCGCTCAGGTTCTCCGCCAACGTCTCTAATGCCGCCGTACGTACTTCCTGCGCCGAAAGTCCGGAAGTGTCGCGCCCCACAATACGGGCTACCTGCTTCCTTCCCTCTTCCAACGAACGGTCTACAGCCTTAAACACCCCGCAAACTTCGCGCACCAGCGTAGTACCCGCAAGGCAATAAAAGATGAGCAGCACCTGCAAAGTCAAAAGCAGACCGGGAGAATAATGCGCTGCCCGACGCAACAGGAACAATGTAAGCAGATAAACGCCTGCCACCAGTACCAACGACATGACAGCCCCTTTCAGGAAACGGGCATTCCCCTTATTCAGACGATGCTCACAGAACGAAATGGCCTTTCCGAAAGCCACCACAGGATGCGGCAGCCAGGCAGGGTCGCCCAACCAATGGTCGAGCAGCCATGCCGTAAGCAGCGGCAGGTTCAGATTGAAAGCAATGCCTAAAAATATGATTATATCTTCCATAAAATGTTTTATCACTCAGGTTCTACTATTACTCCGGCTCTACCCCGCCATAAATTCCTCTATCGCCGCCACCAGCCTGTCGTTCTCTTCTGGTGTCTGTGTGGCTATGCGGAAAAAGCGCTCGTCCAGCCCCGCAAAGTTGGACGCATCCCGAATGAGTATGCCATGCTCCCCGGCAAGATACTCTTTCAAGGCAGATGCCTTGCCCATGCGAAGCTGCACCAGCATAAAATGCGTCTGCGTATCCCAAACGTCCAATCCGCCTACGGCTTTGAGCGCCTTGCCCAGACGCGCCGTCTCCTGCAGATAAGCAGCCACATCCAACGGTTCGGGCACATCGTTCTCCAACAGGAAAAGTCCTGCTTCAATGGCAAGCCGGTTGACCGACCACGGCATACGGTTGGTGCGCAGCCGCTCCAGCAAACCGGAGCTACCCGTTACATATCCAAGCCGCAAACCGGGAATCGCATACCTTTTCGTCATGGAATGCAGCAGGAGTACATTCGGATACTCCGCCGCCTCTGCCGGAGAGAAAAGAGGACACAGCGTAAAGAACTCATAAGACTGGTTCTATAATAAAACAAACCTGCGGATTATGTTCAATCAATCCGCGCATATATTCTTTACCGGCCACCGTTCCCGTGGGATTGTTGGGATTGCAGAGCCACAGCATCCGCACATCATCCGGCAGGCGATACCCGTCCTGCTCCTTCGGCAGTTGATAAAGCGAACTCACCCGATGTCCGTGCATACGGCAGGCATCCGCATATTCGCTGAAAGTGGGTTGCAGGATAGCCGTATTCGTACCCCGGAAAGTCTGTGCAATAAGGTATATGGCTTCCGTAGCGCCATTCGTTACACAAACGGCTCCGGACGGCAGCTGACAGCGGGAAGCTATACGGGCTTCCAACGTATAGGGTTCGGGTTCGGGGTAATTGCCTATCTCCCCGATACATTCGCAAAGATGAGCTTTCAAACGGGAAAGATTCACTTTGCTGTACACGTTGGAACTGAAATTTGCCGTTATCGGGCGGCTGTATTTATAGGAATCGTCTCCGTGTCCGTCAATCATATTCTATCCGATTTTAATTGTTGTCCGTCAATATCTTGTAAATAAGCGGCAGATTGACATGCTGCCGCACATGGTCGGCGAGTTTGTCGTACTGCTCTTCCTTAAACTGCCGGTAGTTGAACGTTTCCGCTGCTTCCGACAATTTACCGGCAAACGGTTCGAGCAGGAAGTCGATAAATTCCGGATTGTCGAGAATGCCGTGAATGTAAGTCCCCATGCACGTACGGTCTACGATATACCCGTCACATTGCCCGCTTTCCAACCGATTCAGCGGAGAAGCGGACGCTCCCTCTACAGGCACGGTACTACCCATGTGAATCTCGTAGCCTTTTAGCTGAAAATGGGACGCTGAAGGTTGGTTGTTGAAATTTGAGGGGGAAGAGTTACCTTGCGGAACAACGGCACGGCAGCTTTCAAGAAGTTGGAAGTTCACCTGCCGCGTCACCTTTTCTCCCGTCATTCGTGTACTTACAGGCAGCAGTCCAAGACCGGGCAACCGTTCTATCTCCCCTTTCCACGTGGTCGGTCGAGCACTTCCTGCCCCATCAACTGATAGCCGCCGCAGATGCCCAACACGACAGTTCCCTCACGATGGGCACGGATGACGGCTTGCGCCACTCCGTTGCGGCGCAATTCATAGAGGTCGGCAAGGGTACTCTTGCTACCGGGCAGGATGATGATATCCGCCTTCGCCAGTTCGTCGGTGTTGTTGGTATAGAAAAGATGCACGCGCGGGTCGCGTTCCAGCACATTGAAATCCGTGAAGTTGCTGAGGTGGCGCAGCAGAACCACAGCTATATTCACCTTACCCTGCTCCGCCTGCAATGATTTGGTGGCAAGGGCAAGCGAATCCTCTTCCTCGATATAGATATCCTTATAATAAGGAACCACCCCGACCACCGGAATTCCGCAAAGCTCTTCCAGCATTTTGACGCCGGACTCGAAGAGACGTATATCTCCCCGGAATTTATTGATAAGAATACCTTTTACATGCTTGCGTTCTTCGGGAGTAAGCAGCATTACCGAACCGTACACACTGGCAAAGACCCCGCCACGGTCTATATCCGCTACCAGAATCACGTCCGCACCGGCATACATTGCCATCGGCAGATTCACGAGGTCTACCTCGCGCAGGTTGATTTCGGAGATGCTGCCCGCACCTTCCAATACGATGGGATTATATTTCTGCGCAAGGCGGTCATACGCCGCACATACTTCCCTGCGCAACTCCTCGCGTCCTTCCTTGCGGAAATAGTCGTATGCACCACGACTGCCGATAGGCTTACCGTTCAATACCACTTGCGAAGTCCGGTCCGACTGGGGTTTCAGCAGTAACGGATTCATGTCTGTATGGCACGGCACTCCGGCGGCTTCCGCCTGCACGGCCTGTGCACGTCCTATCTCCAGTCCTCGGGAGTGGCATACGAGTTAAGCGCCATATTCTGCGCTTTGAAGGGAGCAGGCCGGTATCCGTCCTGCCTGAAAATGCGGCAAAAGGCAGCGGCTATAATGCTCTTGCCCACATCGCTGCCGGTTCCGGCAAACATTAAAGGGTGAAGTTTTTTCATTTGTCGAGCTAATATACGGCATCCGGCACGGTCTGTTTTACCATTCTCCGTTTGCGGTATCGATTCTGTCATAAAAATATGTCTGGGACGATGATAGCGTCCAGCACCGTCTGCAACTTACTCTCCAGTTCTCTTACATCCACCTGTCCGGCAATCAGCAAGGTAAGCGCCTGCCCCAAACGCGGATCGGGAACAGAAGTAACTACAAACGGTACAGGGATAAACGGCCGTAGTCTTTTCTCCATTTCCTCCGCCTGTATCTTGATTCCACCGCTATTGATAACGTTATCTTTCCGGCCTGCAATGGTAAAACTTCCATCGGGATAGAGGCAGGCAATGTCATTGGTCTGCAAGACCTCCCCGCAAATCAGCGGAGCTTTAATAACCAGCGTACTTTCAGCAGATAAGGACAGTTCGACCGAGGGAAAAGGATAATAATGCTTGGAAGCGGTATCTCCGTTCAGACAGCGCAATGCGATATGGGACAACGTTTCCGTCATGCCGTACGTAGAATAGACCGCCGTGGGAAGAGCGCTCATTTTCGCCTCCAGACTGTCGTCCACCGCTCCGCCGCCGATAATCAGAATATCCGTCTGCTCCAGCCGCGCCTTTTCTTCGGGAACACGGAGCGTGTTATAAACCTGCAAAGGAACCATCGCCGCAAATCTCAGCGGTTCTTCTATATCCGAAAGAGGATGGCCGGAAGCAGGACGCACTATCAGATTCAGCCCCGCAACCAAAGAACGCACCACCACCATCATAGCCCCTATATAACGAAGGTTCATACACAGCAAAGCGGTATCTCCTGCTTGCAGGTTCAGAAACTCGCAAGTGAGACGGGCGCTCTGCATCATCCGGTCCTTGCGCACCACCAGCCCTTTCGGCGTGCCTGTGGAGCCCGACGTATGGACGGTGATAACTGGAGAGGCATCGAACCACTTCTCCAGAAAAAGATACAAATCCCACAAGGCGGGCGGCAGTTTTCCGCTCCCTCCGCCACCAACCGAGATATATCCCCGGCCGTATACTCCTTTCCTTGCAGCAGCAAACGCTGTCGTTGTCGGTCGAATATCATCGGATACCTTTAAATATCATCATTACAAAACCATAAACAATCTTTCCTCACCTCAAGAGGCATTTCCACGTTGTCCGTAAAAAGCAGTCCTGTACCCAGCCCCTGAGGCAGCGGATTATCGAAGGTGGCACACCATTGGCTATTGCATTCAGGCCGATATTCGACTCCAGAGCCGAAGTAATCCACCAGCCGATATGCCGTTTTTCCGCTTCGGCAATCCACTCGTTGCCACCGCATATCCCGCCGTGCAGGGAAGGTTTGAGAACAATATACTGCGGATTGATTGCCGAAAGCAGCTTCCGCTTCCCTTCCGGCGTATTGCAGCTATCAGTTCTTCATCCAAGGCTATCGGCAGCGGAGAGTCGGCAGCAAGACGCGCCATTTCCTCCCACTGCCCCGCACGGATAGGCTGTTCAATGGAGTGCAGCTCCAGTTCGGACAGGCGTTTCAGTTTCTCCATCGCATCAGCCGGAGAGAAAGCGCCGTTGGCATCCACACGCAACTCTATCTCCCTGGAAGAGAAATGTGCACGGATATGGCGAAGCAGAGCAACTCATCCTCAAAGCCGATAGCGCCGATTTTCAGTTTGATGCAACGGAAACCGGCTGCCATTTTCTCCTCTATCCGGGAGAGCATCGTGTCGAAGTTGCCATCCAGATAAGCCCGTTTATCGGAATCCCCGCCTTTCCTTGCGAGAAGTCCGTATCGTACAATGCCCAACTGCCCGTCAGGAAATGACGGAGCGCCGTTCCAATCCGAACAGGATAGACGGATAATCGCGCAAGCATCCGCATCCAGTTCTCCCCCGCACTGTTCCAGCCGGCGGCAAGCCCGGCAAGTATATTCTCGTAATCGGGAAGGTCGTCACAGCTCAATGCAGGCAACGGGGCACACTCTCCTATTCCCGTCCTGCCCGGATAGTCGGGAGAGGTCAGATGAAGATACCACACTTTCCGGGTCGTATACACCCCGCGGGAAGTCCCCGCCGGCTGCTTGAAATGCAGCAACCGGGGGATAATCTCTATCTTGCAGTCCATTACGGGTGTCAGGGGAATTTGGGATACTGCTTGAAGTTAGGCTTGCGTTTCTCCAGAAATGCGTTTCTTGCCTTCCTGGGCTTCATCCGTCAGATAATAGAGCAAGGTAGCGTCGCCTGCCAGTTCCTGAATGCCCGACTGTCCGTCCAGCTCCGCATTCAGCCCCGCCTTAATCATGCGCAAAGCCAGCGGACTGAGCTGCATCATCTCTTCCGCCCACTGCACATACTCGTCTTCCAGTTGCTCCAAAGGCACTACCTTGTTGACCAAACCCATTTCCAACGCTTCCTGCGCATTGTATTTCCGGCAAAGGAACCAGATTTCACGCGCTTTCTTCTGACCTACCACACGAGCCAGGTAAGATGCGCCGAATCCGGCATCGAAACTTCCCACACGGGGACCTGTCTGACCAAAGATAGCGTTCTCGGAAGCGATGGACAAGTCGCACACCACATGCAGCACGTGTCCGCCACCGATGGCAAAACCGTTTACGGCGGCAATCACGGGTTTCGGGATGCTACGGATTTGCTTCTGCACGTCCAATACGCTCAAACGGGGAACGCCGTCCTTACCGATATACCCGCCGCGTCCTTTCACATTCTGGTCGCCTCCGGAGCAGAAAGCCTTGTCGCCCGCTCCGGTAATGATAATCACATCAATATCCGCTTCCTCACGGCAGATGCGCAAGGCATCGCTCATTTCGGCGGTAGTGGTCGGAGTAAACGCATTGCGGTAGCGTTCGCGGTTGATGGTGATACGGGCAATTCCGTTATAGTATTCAAAAAGAATATCTTCATATTCCCGGATGGTTGTCCATTCTCTTTTTGTCTGCATAATCTGTATTCTATTTTAATTGATGATAATAATTCTTCAACATACGGGTGTCTTCGTCCTTGTCGGTAAACACTTCCAGCAAGACGGGGCGCTCCACCGCCTCCGGACTGGTGAAGGGCTTCATGGCCTCAGCCAACTGTCCACCGTTCTCCGCACGCAGGTAAAGGAATCCCCGCTCTTCCGCCCAGCCTTTGGCCGAAGTCTTGTGAACCGCTGTGATAAACTTATGCGAAGACTCCGACATGTCAAGCCCCGGCAATGTATGAAAGATTTCTCCGCCGCCGTTATTCAGTAAAAGGATGCGCAGGTTGGGACCGATATTGGCATTCCACAACGCATTCATATCGTAAAAGAAGCTCAAATCTCCGATAGCAACGAAGTTCAGCTTGTCGGATGCCGCCGCATACCCCACAGCCGTGGAAAGCGAACCTTCTATGCCGCTGGTTCCCCGGTTGCAGCAAACCTCTACGGTGGGCGAAACAGCATACAACTGGGCATAACGCACCACCGAACTGTTTGCCAGATGCAGTACCGATGCTTCCGGCAAGGACTTTATCAACGCCCCCACTGCCGCCATCTCCGAATAAGCGAACTCCGGTTCGGGAACAGCCTTGCAGTAGTCTTCCCAGATGCGGGGATATTCGGGCGTCCGGGTTTCAAGCAGGGCCGCTATCTTTTCCAGAAACTCAAACGGGTCCATTTCTATAACGGTGGTCAAGGAGCCGTAAAGGTCGGTCACCTCGCCATCCGGCGACACATGCCAATGCTCTTTGGGCGGATGCCGGCGAAGGTACTTTTTCAACCGTTTGGATACGATATGCCTCCGTAAGTAATCAGCAGTTCGGGAGCCATCTGGTCCATTTTATCTTCGGGCATAGCATAGAGCGCCGCATCGAAATTCTTCACGGGAATGCCCGGAACCGTCCGGTTGCCGATATGCTCCGTCAGCCATGCAAAATGTTTATACAGCAGTTTGGTATACCGCTTTTCAAACAGGTAGATAAGGTTCATCTGCCCCACCACAATCATCCGCTTCCGGTATTTGTTCATGCGATCGATGAGTTCGTTATAATCGCGGTCGTAGACGTTCAGCCCTGATAGCGGGTGATGACGCGTACTTGGGGCAATGCCTCCGTCGTGAAATTGAACAAAGGTTCGGAAACGGGCACATTGATATGTACCGGTCCTTTTCCGTGATGGTTGGTTTCCAGCAGGGCTTCGTTTATCAGTCGGTTGCAGAACCACTCATCCTCGTCCGTATGAATTTCGGGAAGGTTGACGGATTTCTTGACCAGCGACCGGAACACCTCCGGCTGCGGAAGCGTCTGTCCGTCCATCTGCCCTATCCAAGCAGCCGGGCGGTCGGCGGAGATGACTATCAGGGGAACTTTCTGATAAAAGGCCTCCGCCACGGCAGGGTGGAGATTCAGCAAAGCGGTTCCCGAAGTACAGCACACCGCAACAGGCTTGCCGCTATTCAAAGCCAGGCCGAGGGCAAAATACCCCGCACTCCGCTCATCCGTCATTGCATGGCAAACAAAGCCGGGTGATTAGACAAAGTATGCACGATGGGGGCATTGCGGCTGCCCGGGCACAACACGACCCTGGTAATTCCGTACGCCTCGAGAAGCGCTGCCAGTTGGAGTATATTCTTTTTGTCTGTATACATGGTTCAATAATTAAAGATTAGCGATTTATGGATTATAGGGACATGCTTACCAACCGTTTCATGGTCTGCAACTTCTTTTCCGTTTCCAGCCATTCGTCATTCAGTTCCGAAGAAGCCAGCAGTCCGCCGCCGGCATAGAAAGACAACTGCCCGTTTTCGATGTGCATGCACCGCAGGTTCACGTATAAATCCGTCTTGCCGTCAGGGTCGAGCCACCCGATGAAACCGGAATAATAACGACGGTCATACCCTTCGTTGTCCAGTATAAAACGGTATGCCTCCTCTTTCGGCAGACCGCACACGGCAGGGGTCGGATGCAGAAGCTCCAGAAGGCTTCCCAAACGGTTGTTATCTTTCAAGGTGAAACGGAAACTCGTTTTCAGGTGCGACAGTGCTCCGGCATAAGCGGGATACGGACCGCTCTCCGTGGAATGAATGCCCGATGACAGAAGCTGCCGACGGATATAAGACACCACATAGTCCTGCTCCTGCCGGTTCTTCTCGCCCCATTCCTGCGGCAGTCTGCCATCCTGCAAAGGTTGGGTTCCCGCCAATGCCACGGTGCTCCACTCGTTTTTCTCCCCGGATAAGATAATCTCAGGGGTACTACCATCCAGACACCTGTCCGGGGCGTATAGCATAAGTATATATAAGAATGAATATAATGCTTGCATGCCGCACGGAACACTGCCGAGGGAGAGAAACCCGGGCACTGCCCGATGACGGATTTGCGGGAAAGGACCAATTTGTCAAACTGCTTGCTGCGCAAGGCTTCTATAAATGTCCGGAAGCATGCTTCGTACTCTTCCGTGCAAGCTTCTGAAAATGTTTCCCTGCCTTGACGCAACCGGAAAGCTTCCAGCTCCTCTTCCGCGTACTCGCCAAGCGGCAAAGGCTGTCCCCACTGCTCCGGCTGTATCAGCACAATCGGGCACGACTCGCTTGCACGGAACGGTGCAATGACGAAACCGCGTGCCCCGTCCAAGTCTTTAAGGTCATACAACAGACGGACGCTTCCCGACGCTTGTGTCAGCAAACGGGGAGTGTCCTCACCGGGAATACGATAAACGGCAAAAGGCTGTTCCTGCCGGATCAAGGTATCAATAGCTTTCAGATTACTTATTTCTTTGTCAATCATCTTCTTTTGTAAAAGCATAAAACCACTTGCAGAGTTCAGGTACGCTGCATGGTTTTAATTCGGATGACAAAGATACAAAATCCTTTTTATAGAGATAGAAAGCGAAAGTATCTTTCCTTATGTATTTTCATTGAGTTACAAAAAGTGTCGTCCATAAGATTCTATGAACAGCACTTTCTATATGTTTCCCACCATAATCGGGAGTAATGACAGATGGCATTATGCAGCCATCCCGAACAGTTCTATGCAGCTACCCTGCACAAGGCTATGCAGTCATACTGCACAGTACTGTGCAGCGTGGCTGCATACCAACTCTTGTTTATCCGAGAGGATTTTCTTCTTCACCGCCGGACGAACCGCCTCCGCCTTCGGGCGCTTTGCCGATATAAATGGTTTTGGCGGCGCTATGCGGGGTTTTCAGTAATTTAGAACCGGAACCGGAGAATTGCGTCGTCACTTTCAGTTCATACGTGCCGTCGGCAAGGCCTGCGGGGATGATGAATGTCAGTCGGGACGGGTCGTTCACGACGTAAAGGTCTTCCGTTATTTTTGTTTCCGTACCGGAAGAATCGGTCAGTGTAATGCCTACCGAGGGGTCTGTACCGGCTATTTTCAGCTTACCGCCCGTAAGGGTGAAAGCTCGTCCTGCAGTGGCACTGGCATCCTGTGCACGGGTGGCAGCATCCTGCACGCCTGTAACAAACATTGCCGAACCCTTCTCGCCGATGATGCCTACGGTAGTATTCTTTATTGCCTGACGCAAATCCGCCCCTACATTGAAATTCACTACGATAGAATTCTTTGCAGGATTCCATTGCGAGTTTTCAACGATACCACGAAAGCTGACACTGGCGTAATAAAGCCCTGTATTCACACTGTAGCCACTCATGAGCAGGCGTTTGATTACACGTTTTTCCAACTCGAACACGTGCTTGATGGTTTCCTCGCGCAAGCCTGAGTCTTCGGCTTTCATCTCGGCGATGATGCGCGCCTCGTTTGCGCTGCCGATGTTGACGGGGACAAGAATCATATCTTCCTTATTATCCACCGTAACGGTATTGTCGGCCAACTGACCATTGATTTGATACTTAATATTTTCTGCCATAATTTTGATTTGTTTTATGGGATTAGTAAAAACTCTTTTTTTCTCCGAATAATGCCGACCGAAAAGGACAGACGATTATGGTTGCACAGTCAAGTCCGCAACCAGTGCTTTGAAATAACTTTTCCAGCTGTCGTATGCCAATGATGCAGCGGGAAGGACAAACAACCGGCACTGCTCTTTGATAGTGCCTTATCATGACTGAAAGTAGTGGCGGTAATAGTCGGTGCAATTGTCGCATAGCTCTGTATGCCTATCAGTTCCGAACAGTTGTGAAACACATTATCTCCCAGAGCAGTAACCGTTGCCGGTAGGGAGATTCCGGTCAGTGCCGTACCGGCAAACGCCCAATCTCCTATCGTTGCAGTCTGTTCGGAAAGTACAACGCCATTTAATTTGGTACATCCGTTAAAGGCATATTTCGGTACGGCGGTAACACCTTCCGGCAAGCACACACGTGTAATGCCGGTACAGTTAAGGAAAGCATTTTCTTCAAGTGTCGTCAAATTAGCAGGCAGATTGCAGGGGTTATCCTGGTTTATTTCTTCCAAGTTCAAAGCATGGCATTTATCAAACGCATTGGCACCTATACGGATATATTATCGTGGAAGCTACGGAATGAAGAGCAGTACAGTTAGAGAATGTAACAGGTTCAATAGCAGTCACTCTGGCAGGAATCCTTATGTTCCGGAGCGAAGTGCAACGGTTAAAAGCCGCCTCACCTATTGAGGTAATGCCATCATGCCAGTTCACATGTTCCAGATACTTGCAATCCTGAAAAGTCCATTTAGGAATGCTTGTCACAGTAGAGGGGATGCTGACGGAACGAATGCCGCATCCGTAGAAAGTGCTTTCAGACAAGGATTGTACACCTTCGTGCAAGACAACACTCTGCAGGTTTCCGCAGTTCTCGAACACCCAGCGCCCCAATGTTTCCACACTTCCCGGAATATCAATCAACGACAAGGAGACACAATTTCTAAAAGCACAATTACCTACTGTTTTCAGTTTTTCGGACAGGATGACCTCACGCAGGTTACTACATCCTTCAAAGGCATATTCGGTGATTGTTTCAGCATTGCCGGTATCGACATAATCCAATGCCCGGCAATTGAGGAATGCAGATTTACCATGGTAACAAGGCTTGCGGGAAGCATCACTTCTTTCAATGTTGTATTAGGCTGATAACCGTCATCCGGATGAAAGCCCAATCCCCAACCGGAAGGGTAACCATATCCGTCATGGAGAGGTCGAGCACTTCGAGCTTAGTAAGGGTATTGCGGATATAGGCAAGGTCGGTAGCATCCACACTGCCTTTTATGGCAAGTGCAGTCATCTCCGCATCGGTGGCTACACTGCTCAGATTTCCGGCGGTAGAGGTTACAGCAGCAACAGTGGAATACTTAATGGGACGTGTAACGGTTGTCTCCATACCTTTCTTATCTACCAACGTCACTTTCAGAATAGCGGTATCGGAAAGCTTTACATGTTTTGGCGGAGTAAGCGTAACTTTGGAACTGTTGGGAATAATCATCCCGTCATCACCAAAAGCCGGTTGGGTTATGTCCACCTTCCAAACACCGTTCGTACCGGCAGAAGCACGGGTTTGTATATCCGTCCCCGTACCGTTATCGTTGGTGACGGTAGCTGCAATGGATGTATAATCACCGGATTTCAAGGTAGAGGGAAACAGCAATGGGATATCCAGGCTGGAAGCGGTACAATATAATACATCGTAACCGTCGAGTCCGATGGTGACGGCATTGCTTCGGGGCAGTGTAATGGTCGTTGTTCCATCGGCAAGCGTAAAGACCACGTAATCACCATGTGAAGTATCCACCGCAGCAATTACGGAAGTTCCGCAAAGAATGGTTACCGGCTCTGCCTGGGCAAAAGTGATGAGGTAACCGGGTACTCCTTCCACGGTAGTGGGTACTACCGAAAGGATGTAATCACGGTTTTGCAAAGCTTCGGTCAAGGTCTGCAAGGCTTTCACCTGGTCTGTGACTTCGGCAATCTGTGTACGGATACCGGTGTCATCGTACTCGTTATCACATCCGGACATTGCTACTGTCAGAAAGAACAACAGTGCATAAAATTTAGTCTTCATCATGTTGATTGTCTTTTAATTAATAAATATGGGAACTGATTGTAGATTACTTATCAAGTAACGGTCGGACACCGGAAAGAAGACTGTGCAGTTTATGGAACCTGCACATAAACCAACCGTTACCACCGCTATAATTCCTATCTTTCAACCATCGAAGCTCCGGCTCCGCTTTTACATCCGAAGCGGGGAAAGGGGTTCGTATATCTTATACGGAATACGAACGGGGCAATATATATTATATAAGGTGGGATTTGCGGGCTTCAGGACTAAATACAAGATTTAATTAAACTTTTTCTAACAATTAATTGGCATTTGGTAAAATTTAGCATATATTTACAACGTTAACAACACCGTTACTTGATAAGTAATTCCGGCTTATAATCCTGCCCTATATTCTGTTTCATTTTTCCATTTACATTTTCTAACGGAAGCTATCAGTTGCCTGTTTGCCTTATCGACCAGCTCATTGCCGAAAGGCTTGAGATAGGTTTCCGTCACCCGCAGGGACGAATGCCCCAAAGCCTGACTGATAATCCCCACCGGCTGTCCACTATGGAAAGCAAGTGTAGCCCATGTGTGCCGGACCGTGTATGAGCTGACCCGTACCCCGGGCAGCAAGCGGCTCATCACCTGCCCCAACTTGCGATTGAAATGCCGAAGGGCATCCTGATAATTGCGGTACGACTGCCAGCTGTCCCGTATCCTCGCATCGAGTATGGGGAAAAGGTAGGGCGAGGCGGAATGCCTGTCGGCGTACTTCGCTATCAGCACAAGAGCTCACGGGGAATGCGTACCGTTATCGGCTTATCCGTCTTATGACGGCTGTAGGTTATCCTGCCATCCTGCATATCGCGCTTGCGCAAATGGGCAAGGTCGATAAAAGGCATGCCGCGGAGCAAGAACATCAGCAGAAAATAAGCAAGTATCGCCTGCTGCTGTGGAGAAAGACCGGAAAGGTCGGCTTCCAGCAACTGTTCCATCTGGCGGGCAGTGAGCGCACGCTTGGTCTGCGACACCACACCGGTATAGACATCGTCGAAGAGTCGCGGATTGTGCTCCGCCGTGCCGGGCGGCATCCAACGGTTGTAAACGGCACGCAAAGTACGCATGTAGGTGGATATGGTGTTCTGCGTCAGTTTACGGAGCAGCATCCACTGTTCGTACTCTTTCAGGCGACCGGGTGTGAAGACTTCCTGCATCGGCATGGAGCACTCCTCCTCCCCGCTGCAGGAGAAGCGGATGAAGGAGCGGAGCGTACAGGCATAGATATGTACTGCCGGCGGCTTCCTGTCACGCCTTAGTTCTTCAATCACTTTCATCATGTAGCAGACAAATCCGTTGTGCCCACATCTTTTGTTTCTACTTCATTCATAAATCTGCTTTATTAGTTTTTTACGCAATATACGAACGAACAATCTTTCGCAAAGAGTGTTTGAAAGACTATTATTCCAACCTAAACGAAAAACTTAATATATGAAACAAATCTTACTCATCATCTTCTTGGGAGCAAGTGTTTCCGCAACAGCGCAAATCCTCTCCCTGAGCTTCGATGATGCCCTTCGGCAGATGCAGCAGGGAAACCGAAGCCTGAAGATAGCCGACAAGGGTATCGAGACCGCACGGACGGAACGTGACAAACTGAACGCCCTTTGGTATCCGAGCCTGCAAGGTGCGGGCACATTCGTACACCTGTCCGAAAAGATAGAAGTGAAGCAACCGTTGTCGCAATTTACCGACCCTGCCAAAGACTTTGTTCACAACCTCGTACCGGACGACCAATTTATCAGCAGTATCCTCGACCAGATAGGCAGCCACACCCTCGCCTTTCCGCTCGCACCCCGTAACCTCACCACGGTAGGTCTGACCGCCGAATGGATCGTGTTTTCCGGCGGAAAGCGCATCCGTGCCGGAAAGATAGGAAATGCAATGATTGACATCGCCCGCGAGAACCGCGAACAGACAGACGCCACGCAGCGTGTCCTCTTGGCGGAAAGCTATTTCGGACTGCGCCTGGCACAAGAAGTGGTGCGTGTACGCCAAGACACCTACAACAGCCTGAAACGTCATTACGAAAATGCCTTGAAACTGGAAGCCGCCGGAATGATAGACAAGGCCGGACGCCTCTTTGCGCAAGTGAACATGGACGAAGCGCAACGCTCGCTGGAAGCCTCGCAAAAGGAAACAGCCGTTCTGCAAAACGCTTTGCGTACGTTGCTCAACATAACGGATACTTGCAGCATACAACCCGTTTCCCCGCTTTTCATAAACGCCGTGCTGCCTGCAAAAGAGGAGTTCCTGCAAACCATGCAAACCGAGAACTATACCGTTAACCAATTGCAGTTGCAATCGCATATAGCCAAACAACAGCTCCGTATCGAACAGAGCGGCTACCTGCCGGACATCGCCGTATTCGGCAAGCAGACGCTATATGCCCACGGCATCCAAAGCAACCTCGTCCCCCGCACCATGATAGGGGTAGGATTCACCTGGAATCTCTTTGACGGTCTGGCACGGGAGAAACGGATACGCCAATCCAAGATAGCCCAACAGACCCTCTCCATAGGCAGGAAAAAGCCAAAGACGATTTAAGTGTGGGTATCGACAAACTCTACACGCAGATGCAGAAAGCACAGGATAATGTTCGTGCCCTGAACACAACCATCGAACTGAGTGAAGAGTTAGTGCGCATCTGCAAGAAATCGTTCACTGAAGGATGGCAACAAGCACCGAAGTAATAGATTCAGAAACGATGCTGGCAACCGTACGCGTGGCCCGACTGGCAGCCTATTACGAGTATGACGTGGCGTTGATGAATCTGCTGGCGCTTTGCGGCACGCCGGAAGAATTCGGGAAACTTAGTAATTTGAGAGTTGAGAATTAAAAATTGAGAAACAGGCTGTGCAATGAGGATTACACGGAAAACTCAGATTTTCCTTATTCCGTATAATCCGTGCCTAAAAAGAAACATCAAGTGTATTTGGATACACCGTACTTTATAGTTTATACTTAAATTAAATGAATATCAGCAACAAAACCATCAGCATCGCATTCATCGTCGTATTAATCGTTACCGTAGGAGTATCGGTTATCGGAATGTCACTTATGAGCCGGCAGCCAATGGTGCTGCAAGGGCAGGTAGAAGCCACGGAGATACGCATCAGCGGAAAACTGCCGGGGCGTGTAGATTCTTTCCTCGTACAAGAGGGAGATTGGGTAAAAGCGGGTGACACGCTCGTTGTCATCAACAGTCCCACTATCGAAGCCAAATACCGTCAGGTAAATGCTTTGGAACAGGTGGCGCAGGAACAGAACAAAAAGATTGATGCCGGAACGCGCAGGCAGATTATCGCTACAGCCTTGCAGCTTTGGAATAAGACGCAAAGCGACCTGACGCTTGCCCAAACCACTTATCAGCGCATCCTCACCCTTTATAAAGACAGTGTGGTTACTTCGCAACGAAAGGACGAAGTAGAAGCCATGTACAAAGCCGCACAAGCTGCCGAACGCGCGGCATACCAGCAATATCAAATGGCTGTGGACGGCGCGCAAAGCGAAGACCGCGCAGCCGCACGTAGCCTTGTAGATGCCGCACGCAGCACGGTGGATGAAGTTTCCGCCCTTCTTGTAGACTCCAGGCTCACTGCTCCCGAAGACGGACAGATAGCCACTATCTTCCCCAAGCGCGGCGAGCTGGTAGCTCCGGGCACGCCTATCATGAGCCTAGTGGTGATGAGCGATGCACACGTAGTCCTGAACATCCGGGAAGACCTGATGCCACAGTTCAAAATGGGCGGCACTTTCAAAGCGGACATTCCTGCCCTCGGCAAGAAAGACATAGAGTTCCGCATCTATTACATCAGTCCGCTGGGAAGTTTCGCCACTTGGAAATCGACCAAGCAAACAGGCAGTTACGATATGCAAACGTTCGAGATACATGCACGACCTGTACAAGCGGTGGAAGGGCTTAGACCGGGAATGTCGGCAATCGTAAATAAAGTATAAAAAGGAAAGAAGGGAAACCGGACAATCTTTAGACATAAGAACAAAAGAACATATTCATGATTATAACATATGCTAATGTTATCTTATTTGTTCTTATGTCTAAAAAATCCGTCATCACCCTATTTGAAAAAAGTCTGTCATCACCCAAGTCGATACCGTTCAGAGTTGAAGCGCCAATCATCTCACCATACAAATTTCTTATTATGAATTTATTATATAATGTCCTCTTCCGCGAATGTCACCGTATCACCTCACGCCGTCTCTATTTCGGCGTGTGCATCCTCCTGCCCTTGTTCTGCCTGTTCTTTATGGCTACCATTTTCGGAAACGGACAGATGGAGAATATTCCTATCGGCATTGTAGACCAAGATAATACGGCAGCCTCACGTACCATAGCACGGCGCATTGCCGCCACACCTACTTTCCGGGTTACGGAGCACTTTACGGACGAAGCCTCTGCACGACAGGCATTGCAACGGAAGGAGATATACGGCTACTTGTCCATCCCGCCGCAGTTTGAGCAGAAAACAGTCAGCGGGACGGGTGCAACGCTGACTTACTATTACCATTACGCCCTTCTTTCGGTAGGAAGCGACTGATGGCAGCATTTGAAACCACACTCGCCCCCGTAGCACTGTCGCCCATCGTTGTACAGGCTGAAGCATTGGGTGTGGGGCAGGAACAGATACAGACGTTCCTTCTTCCAGTGGAAGCCAATACGCATCCGCTTTATAATCCGGATATGGATTACTCTATCTATCTGAGCCAGCCGTTTTTCTTCGTTCTGTTCCAGATACTGATTCTTCTTGTAACGGTGTATGCCATAGGCAGCGAATTCAAGTTCGGGACAACGCAAGAATGGATGGGAGCTGCCACACCTGCAGGAAAAGACCCGGCCAATCTGCGGAATGCTGATATGCTGACTGCCGTCGCAGGAAAGCTGCTGCCCTACACCGTTATGTTCTCCGTTATAGGCATACTGGCAAACTACGTGTTGTTCGGACTGATGAACATACCGTTTCAAGGCAGCTTGTGGCTGATGAACATCGTAACGGTACTGTTTATCATGGCTACGCAGGCATTGGCGGTACTGATATTCTCTATCTTTCCCAAGATAGCCTATATCATCAGTGTGGTGTCAATGGTAGGCTCTTTAGGGGCTACACTGTCGGGAGTGACATTTCCGGTAACGGCGATGTATGCACCGGTGCATGCGGCGTCCTACCTGTTTCCGGTACGGCACTTCACCGAAGCGGCACAGGCTATGATTTATTTCGATGCGGGGTTTGCTTATTTCTGGCAATCGGTGACTGTACTACTGGTATTCCTGCTGCTGGCCATACTGATTCTGCCTTTATTGAAGTGGTGGATACTGAGGATGAAGGAAAGCGAAGAAACTCTCCATATCGGAGACAAAGCATTGTCCGGCATTGTAGCAACCGATATACAGTCCGGTACATCATCCGGTACATCGCCCGGCACAGAAGCATCCCTGAGCAATGTCATCCGCCACGAATGGAAAGCCATTGCCACCAATCCCGCCATCCTGCTGGTGCTGGCAGGGGGAATCTTCCTTTATGGCTTACTCTACAACTATATGTATGCTCCCAACCTGGTACGCAAAGCACCGGTTGCCGTAGTAGACCTCTCCCATTCCACACTCAGCCGGGAGTACGTACGATGCTGGATGCCGCCCCGCAGACTTCGGTCTATGCCCAAACGCCCGATATCCTCGAAGCCCGCGAGTGGATGAAAAAGGCGAGGTTACCGGTATACTCTACATCCCTTCCGACTTCGAGACGCGTGTAGCGCGCGGCGAAACTTCCGTATTCACCCTGTATGCCGCCACGGACGCATTCCTCAACTTCAAGGGATTGCAAGAAGCAAGCTCGCGCGTGATGCTTGCCGTAAACGATGCCCACCGGCGTGCCGGAACAGTATTCCTGCCGCCGCAAGGTCTGTTGGCCGTTGCGTTGTCCACTCCCGTCAGCGTATCGGGAACGGCCCTTTACAATTACACCGAAGGATACGGTTCTTACCTGATTCCCGCCGTAATGATTGTCATCATCTTCCAGACGATGCTGATGGTGATTGCCATGCTTACCGGTGAAGAAGCGGAACAGCAGCGGAAAGGTGTTTACAGCACGGGAGCCCGTTCCCTGAAAGATATGCTGTGTATCGTATCGGGAAGAACCTTCGTATATGTAATGCTATATGTTGTGTTCTCCATGTTCCTGTTGGGACTGCTGCCGCATATTTTCAGCATTCCCAATATAGGAAGCGGTTGGGACATTGTCACTATGGTGATTCCTTTCCTGCTTGCCACGAGTTTCTTTGCACTTGCCGTGTCCCGCTGGTTTACCGACTCCGAAGCCCCACTGCTAATGATAGCCTTCTTTTCTGTGGGTTACATCTTCCTTTCCGGCGTGTCTTACCCGCTGGAACTGATGCCCTGGTACTGGCAAGCGGCGCATTACGTCTTCCCTGTGGCCCCCGCAGTACTCGCTTTCGTAAAATTAAATTCAATGGGCGGCAGCCTTGCCGACATCTGGCCTCAGATGCTGACGCTGTGGATACAAGTAATCATATACGGTGCGTGGGCGGTGTACACTACAAGGAGAGTCTATAAACGAAGTAACATAAAGACAAGTGACATAGAGGCATAAAAAAAGGCTATCTATCCCAGACAGCCAATCTTCTTGTTAACCTTAAATCTAATACTATGAAAAACACATTGCAAATATACGGACATTTCGGGAATCTCCAAATTATCGGAGGACTGTGGTCCTACTTATAACATGGTTTAATAGGAATACGCTGTTGTTAACAAATCAGCACCCGGAAATTAAGAAAAACTTACAGTCTTTTCCTCTTATAAGCAAATTCCTGCCATTTCTCTTCCGGCCAATCCTGCCGCTGCATCTCCGTACGCGCCATGACAAAGAAGAGATCTGACAGACGGTTCACAAAACGCAAAATATCCTCATTCAGCGGAACTTGGCGATGCAGTGTCCATAAGCGTCGCTCGGCACGCCTTGCCACTGTGCGGGCAAAATGCAGGTGCGCAGAAACAGGCGTACCGCCCGGCAGAAGAAAATAGCCGTTCTCCTTCAGTCCGGCAGTCATGGCATCCATTTCCTGTTCGCAGCGTACGGTCAGTTCGGCGGCAGAAAGAAAATTGGGGTTCAACACGCCATCGGGCGTAGCTACATGGCTCATCACTACCATCAGTTCTCTTTGAATGGTATGCAGCAGTTCCTGCCAATTGTCTTCGGCAGGAAGCATGGAACGTACAATTCCTATTACGGCATTCAGTTCGTCCAAACAGCCGTTTGCCTCGATGCGAATATCATCTTTGGGAACACGCGCTCCGCCATGAATGCCGGTGGTTCCTTTGTCTCCCGTACGGGTATATACTTTTTTCATCTTTCAGCGTATGCTTATTCAAATAACCTCATTATATCCGTTTCACCCCAATAAAGATGCGTGTAACTTGCTATCGTATTCTTGTAGCGGAATACGGGCGTGTTCACCGGTTGCCCTTTGGCATTATACACCTGCACGACGGTAGGCGGCATATACAGCTCTTTCTTACTGTCATCGGGAGCCGTCCCCGACTTGCCGAACTGCGTATAATGAAACTCGTGCCCCCGCAAACGCTGCCCCTTATAGTCGAAGCTACGATACCCCAATGTCAATTTTCGATATTCACTCTCATTGGAGATATAAAAAGGAAACACACCCGCCATTCTGTCGAACCCGCTGCCGCCACTCTCATGCTCCCGTTTGTCATAACCTATGGCATACGAAAGGTAAATCATTCCGCACACTCTGCCAGCGTCTTTCCGCCGCGCTCTATATACTCCCGAACGGATTCTTTCACCTGACGCTCCGGCAAGCGTCACGGAATGTTTTTCTGGATACCCGCCCGGCAAGTACAACAAATCGGTGTCCTGCGCTATGGGACATCCTTTTCCGGATCGAAGAAAGAGATACGACCCATTCCGCGCAACATCTCCAAATGTTCTTCATAAATGAAAGAGAAAGACTCCTCGTTACGTGCCACCAAGATACGCAGGTTGCCCGGTTTCCTACCGCCGACAAACTCCCTATCCCTTTCCCGCGTTTCCCGCAACGGAACCGCCGTCTTCGCCAGCAGCAGTTTCCAATCCACGCATTGCTCCAATAACCTTGTCAGAATACCTATGGCATCCGTGCCTTTGGATCGACTGAAATCAAGTCCCAAATAACGTGATTCCTGCTCCAGCACTTTCTCCTTTGGAAGATACCCCAAACAGGTTATGCCTATCTCGGCACACACTTCCCTGAGCATTTCATAATGGCGGGGCGACCCTACACGATTGAATATCACCCCCGCAATCCGTATATCCGGACGAAAATGGATGAATCCCGACAGCAAAGGAGCCATTGAATAAGCGGCAGACTTGGCATCCACCACCAGCACGACTGGAAGTTGCAACAACTGAGCTATCTCCGCCGAAGAGCCCCGGTCGCGATCATATCCGTCAAACATTCCCATCATCCCTTCCACAATGCAAATATCCGCAGAAACGGCATGACGTGCATAGAGTTCGCACACATGTTCACCGGAAGCCATAAACGTATCCAGATTAATGGATGCACGTCCGCATACAGCCGCATGATATTTGGTATCGATATAATCCGGACCGCATTTAAAAGGCTGTACCGCCAATCCTTTTTGTGTCAGCAAAGCCATTAGTCCGCGGCTTACGGTGGTCTTTCCGCTACCCGATGTGGGGGCTGCTATGAGAAACTGAGAAACGTGACGCATGTTATTTAGGGTATAAGATATGAAGTATAAAAGGGTTGTTATGGATTTTGTCGGACAAAGGTAATAATATATCCGGTAAAAGTCTTATCTTAGCTGCCAAATATAAAAAACGCTATGATAACCGAAGAACTTAAAAAACTCTACATCACACATACCGGGCACGAACCCGAAGCCATCGACGAACTTCCCTCTTCCGGCTCAAACCGCCGCTATTTCCGCCTCAAAGGTACGCCTACATTGATAGGGGTAAGCGGCGAATCCGTTGAGGAAAACCGTGCCTTTCTCTATATGGCAGAGCATTTCCGCGGAAAAGGATTGCCCGTGCCCGAAGTGTTTATCCGTTCCGAAGACGATATTTACTATTTGCAGGAAGATTTGGGAGATACGCTTCTGTTCAACGCCATCGAAAAAGGACGCAAGACAAGCGTATTCGATGAAGAGGAGAAGCAATTGCTTCGTAAGACCATGCGCCTGCTACCCGCCGTGCAATTTGCCGGAGCCGACGGCATGGACTTCTCCTACTGCTACCCGCAGGCTGAGTTCAACAGTCGTAGCATTCTGTGGGACTTGAACTACTTCAAGTATTGTTTCCTCAAGGCAACGGGCATGGATTTTCAGGAAGACCGCCTGGAAGATGATTTCCAGAAAATGGCAGACGTGCTTCTCCGCAGCAGTTCCGCTACTTTCATGTATCGCGACTTCCAAAGCCGCAACGTAATGATTAAGGATGGCGAACCCTGCTTATCGACTTTCAGGGCGGACGCAAAGGACCTGTCTACTACGACGTGGCCTCATTCCTGTGGCAAGCCAAGGCCAATTATCCCGACAGCCTGCGCCAAGAACTTCTGAAAGAATACATCGAAGCCCTGCGCAAATACCAGCCGGTAGATGAAAGCTATTTCTATGCCCAACTCCGTCATTTCGTACTGTTCCGCACCATGCAGGTATTGGGCGCATACGGCTTCCGCGGTTACTTCGAGAAGAAGCCCCACTTCATCCAAAGCGTGCCTTTCGCCATTGAAAACCTGCGCCAGCTGTTGCAGGAGCCTTACCCCGAATATCCGTATCTCTGTAAAGTCCTGCACAGGCTGACCGAACTGAAACAATTCACCGACGACCTGCAAAAGCGTCGCCTAGTAGTAAAAGTCACCAGTTTCGCCTATAAAAAAGGTATCCCCGAAGATTCTTCCGGCAACGGCGGCGGTTTCGTATTCGACTGCCGTGCCGTAAACAACCCTGGCAAATACGAACGTTACAAGCCTTTCACCGGCCTCGACGAGCCCGTTGTCCGCTTCCTTGAAGAGGATGGGGAAATCGCCGTATTCCTCGAACACGTATATGGTCTGGTAGATGCATCCGTGAAACGTATATGGAACGGGGATTTACCAACCTGTCCGTATGTTTCGGCTGTACAGGCGGCCAACACCGCTCCGTATATTCGGCCCAACACCTTGCCGAACACCTCAACAAGAAAGTTCGGCGTACAAGTGAACCTGATACACAGAGAACAGAACATAGAACAGAATTTTAGCGCGAAACAGTAATACCGCCCGTCATCCTATTATTTTATGAAAGCAATGATATTTGCCGCCGGACTGGGAACCGCCTTCGTCCGCTGACAGACCACACCCCAAAAGCACTCATCTCCGTAGCCGGAAAACCGATGCTGGAACGGGTGATTTTACGGCTGAAAGAAGCCGGATTCAATGACATTACGGTCAATATCCACCACTTTGGAGAACAGATTATCGAGTTTCTCCGCGCCAATAACGATTTCGGCATCACTATCCACCTCAGTGACGAACGGGATATGCTGCTCGACACCGGTGGCGGGATAAAGAAAGCGCGTCCGTTCCTGGACGGCAACGAACCGTTCCTGGTGCACAATGCCGACATCCTTTCCGACATCAATCTTGCAGAGCTTTACCGGCATCATCGGGAAAGCAATGCAGAGGCTACACTGCTCGTCAGTCAACGGCAGACATCACGCTACCTGCTGCTGGACGATGCCAACCGCCTGCACGGCTGGATAAACAAATCCACCGGTGAAACCAAGCCCGAAGGATTCTCTTTCCAAGAAAGGCAATACAAGGAAATGGCTTTCGGTGGCATTCACGTCATATCCCCTTCCCTTTTCCGCTATATGGAAAGGGGACAATGGGAAGGGAAGTTCTCCATTATTCCTTTTTATCTATCCGTGTGCGAAACGGTCTGCATACAGGGCTATCCGCTTCAGGACCTCCGTTGGTTCGACATCGGCAAGCCGGAAACACTTGCAAAAGCAGAGGAATACTACCGATAGAAAGACAAAATGAAGAAAAAAGAAAATAATCAAGAAGAAAAAGCTGAATAATATATAAAAAAGTATTTATCTTTATCCCCGGAATTGGCAATCGGGAAGGCATATCCGCCTGCCGATGCAAGGGAATCCGGTGCAAAACCGGAGCTGTACCTGCAGCTGTAATCCTCAATAAAAGATGTTTGTATCCG
>ENA-OQCE01000227-OQCE01000227.1-human-gut-metagenome-genome-assembly--contig:-NODE-227-length-27299-cov-7.622773_pt1 | contig 27299 bp, 25 predicted proteins | sample MGYA00242495_ERZ504572 | MGnify/ENA primary metagenome ERZ504572 (study PRJEB26092, sample SAMD00036228) | human gut metagenome | host: Homo sapiens | study: EMG produced TPA metagenomics assembly of... | reverse complement strand
TACTCAAGACAACCGTTTGGCTATCTCTCGTTTTTACTGCTTTTGGTTTGTTTAAACCGTTCTTTAAATGTAAAGAAATTTTCGAGAATCGTATGTGTTTCACTGTTTAGTTATCAAGGTTTGTTGTGTCTGTCTCTCAGACAGCTCGTTTATTTTATCTCATCTCTTTTTGTTTGTCAAGCACTTTTTTAAGTTTTTTTCAAACATTTTTGAGTTAAGATCTTGTTGTCGTTTTGTTGACGACTTGGATACTTTATCATATCTTCTGTCTTTTGTCAACTGTGAATTTCATTTTTCTGAAATTCTTTTTAATTGTTTGTTTTTCAAAAACAATTATTTGCGACAGCTCAGTTATAATACCACTGGGAGTTATGCTTGTCAACCATAAATTTCAATTTTTTTAGATTTTCCTGGAAGTTTATTTTTATAGGACAATTTTTTATTCTTATTTGTAATTTTAGGATTATCTTTATTGCTGTTTATTGTGTTGTTTTTTATAATAAGACTCTTCGCTGGATGGCGCTATGCCGGTCGCATTTTCAATGCGGGAATATGCAGGGGGAAGGCCATCTCAGAGTTCCGTAGCCCGAAGGCCCTCCCCCTGCACCCCCACCCTCTTGGGCACGGAAGGAGTTCTGCGTTGTTGTATGTACTGCGTTGTTGACTTTTGTCTGTATGCTTCGGTATTGGATGTGGAACGTTGTGCCGATCTGGTTTCTGTATTCTTCGGTACTTATGGTGGTACGCTGGGCCGATCTCGTTTCTGTATTCTTCGGTACTTACAGTGGTACACTGCGCCGATCTGGTTCCGGGGATTCTTCGGTATTTATAGGAATATTCTGTACCACTCTGACATTTCAGGACAGGACGCCCAGTCCGCTTCCGTCACCTGTTCTGTTTTTTTCCTGTCGGCTGGAAGCATCAGCCAGAGGAAGGTGGCATCGGGCCGGGCTGCTGCGGAGGAGGGGTGATTACTACTTGGACTGCGGGAGGCGGCGTTATTGCGGCAGGGTCTGCTGTCTGAGCCGAAGGCGAGTTCTGACCCTGCCGCAATGCTTTTAGCCGTCTCACGGAGTCCTAGTAGTATCCCCCGACGGAGTCCCTGCCCGGTCGATGCCACCTCCCTCTGGCGTCCCTCGTCCACATCCACCCTACAAAACCTCAACAGCATCCACGACTGCATCCACTCCCGGACCGATGCCACCTTTCTCTGGCGTACCTCTCTCCATCCACCCACAAAACCTCAACAGCATCCACGACTGCATCTAACCCCGGACCGATGCCACCTTCCTCTGGCGTCCCTCTCTCCATCCCCCACACAGACCGATCCATCTTTCTCTAGCGTCCCTCTATATCTCCAACAAAACAAAAAATCCCCGGTGCCCAGCAAATACAACACTACCAGACACCAGAGAAAAAAGAACAAATGTCAAGCGGATATTCACAATCCACTTCGCTACTTGCTCATAACCGAATAACAGCTCATCGCTTTTCGTAGACCCGCAACGGATTTACTTGATTCAGTTAAACCTCATTCACTTCCCATACACTGCATTAGACTTACATCCCGAAATACAAGCTTCATAATTCATAGAAAAATCCGCCCAGAACCGATAACTCAGTCTGTCAAGGCAATCCCTTCCAACCGTAACCAATGTCAGAAAATTCATCAGATAATCCCCTGCCCAATATAAAACAACCATATTTTATTACTGCTTATTATCCTGATTTTCTTCCTGATTTTTTCTTTTTTCTGAGCAGTACCGTCGGACCCTGCAGAATCTCCCTGCATAATCTTATTCAGTTCCTGGATCATCTCTTCATCCTTCAAACGGAATTTTACTTCTACACGTCTGGACGCATCCTTATCTACATTTCCATCTGCATCCAGAACCGGATCTGACATGGAATGCCCATTCACTGTCAGACAATCCTTCAGTTCCTGAACCTGTGAATCCTTCAGAAAATCACTCTTAATATCCAAAAGATACTGCGCTACCGCCAGAGACCTCTTCTGTGACAGCTCCAGGTTATAACTGTAATCTCCGTCTGTATCCGTATAACCATCAATAATGATCTCGCCAAGATATTTCTTGTAGGAATCATCCAGCAACACCTTACAATATGTCGGCAGCACCATAGACAATGTCATCTTACCGGAATCGGTAAGCTCTGCCTGATCATAATCAAACATAACATTGGCATTCAGCGTCAGCGCACCTGTCTGTGGATCAATATCCACATTGAGGTTCTTTTTTTCAAATTCCTTCTGCAAAGCTTCCACAACCTCAGCTTTCACGCCGATGATCTTGTCAATCTTCTCCTGTTGCTCTTCCAGAAGCTCTGTTTTTTCATCCAGCGCAGACTGCTGCTCTTTCAATGTATCCTGCTGGCTGGAAAGCTTCTTTTTCTGAGAGGCCAGCTTTTTCTGCTGCGCCTCAAGCGTTTCCTGATGTTTGGCAAGCTTCTCCGCCAGAGAAGACAGTTCTTCATCCTGAGATTTGATCTGCTTGTCCTTGGACTTGATCTGCTCATCCTGGCTCTTTAATGTTCCTGCCTGCTCATCCAGCGCATTCTGTTTTTCCAGAAGCTCTTCTGTATATTTTTCCTGAAGAGCGATTTTTTCATCCCGTTCCTTCAGACTGTCCTGATAGCTCTTCTGTGCCTGAAAAAGTGTCACACACATGATCAGAACAAAAAGCAGCAAAACTCCTGCCATCATATCCGAATAAGAACGCCAGACATTAAACCCATGCTCCTCCGGCTTTCTTTTTTTGCGCATTGACAATTCCTCTCTTATTTAAATAAACCAAAACGGCTTTTCTGTGCTGCCTTCGTTGCCTCACGGATACTGCGCTCGATCTCATCCAGCAGCGCTTCCTGTCTTGCACCCTGTCCTTCCAGAAGATCCTCCAGACCCGTCAGCTTATCCTTAAGTTCCTGGATACCGGCATTGCTCCATAGCCCCAGGGCTGTCCGGCGATCAGATGGATATCACGGTTATTTTTTGCCGTCTTGATCTCAGAAAGAAGCTGCGTACCTCATCCAGAACACTATTGACCATCTTCTGGCTCTCGGTAAATTCTTTCACTCTGGCTTCAAAATCTTCGATCATCTTCTTATCTTCACGAAGAAGCTCCTCGCTGATCCTATTGGAATCCGCAACTGCTTTCATCCCTTCTGCAGCACTGTCCACATACTGACGCATAGATGCATTGCAGTTTTTCCAGAGATCTGCGGATTCTTTTTCATTTTCATGCATATGCCGGGCAAACTTTTCGTAATCCTGTTTCTGCAGCTGCTGGATCATCTGATTATCCCGGATAATACGGTCTGCAGTCTTCATATAACTGCTCTGCATCTCATCGATTTCCTTAATGGCATCCTTCATGGCACGTTCCTGCTTCGTAAAAGTTTCACTCAGCTGACTGCTCATGGTCTTGTACAATTCTGATGTATATTCTGTATTCTCCTTCTGCACCTTCTTAAGTTCTGCCAGAGCATCATTAAAATCTTCAAACTGCATCTGAAAGGAACCATGCATCTCGCTTAAAAACGTATCCAGGATCTCCCGGATCGCATCCTGCTGCCCTTTTGTCACAGATGCGGTAAGAACGTCCAGAGAATCATTCATCTTCTGAAAAGTAGGTGTGATCACTTTCTCAAAGCTATCTGCCATCTGCACAGAAAACTGTTCCGCCATCTGTTTCATGGCTTCTGTCTGCGTCTTCTGGCTGGAAACAAGGAGATTCCAGGACTCATTCTCCGCAGTAGGGAGCACCAGTGCGTGAAAACGATCCAGAAAATCCTGCATCGCCTGGGACATCGCAGAATATCCGCTTTTCATCCCAAATGTGTACACAACAGAAAGTGCAACTCCATAAATGGAAGTCAGAAACGCAACTTTGATACCATCTACAAGAGCGGATACAGAGCTTGTCATCACTTCATAATCTGTGGGCTGGAAGTTCTTAAGTCCCCACACAAGACCGATAAATGTTCCAAGGATACCAAGGCTTGTAAAAATGTCCGGAGCCATCTCAAGGAGTCTCTTGTGGATATGTACATCTACATCCTCAATATTCACAAAATCCTCTACTTCAGCGATCCCTTCTTCCGTTCTGCTGATGCTGTCAACAAAATCATCCATCTTTTTGTCGAGATAGCGGTCACCGAAAATCCCTCGCAGCTGCCCAATCTCTTCTTTTCTGGCTCTTCCCGGAAGCTGAAACACTTCTGTGATCTCACCAGCGCCATGCTTCAGTGCTCTTGACAGGTTATCCATCCGATATAAACCTGCAAAAAGCCCCACTGCGTATATGATCAGCATAAGTCCCAGAAATGTAAAATTATAAAGCAACACATTCCCGGAGCCTTTTCCAACATAAGCAGTCAGGGTTGCCGCGGCCACTGTTACTGCCAGAAACAGCACTGTATTCATAAACTTTTTTCCCATAATATGCCTCCCCTGTCTTTATTTTTGAAAAAAGTTACTCTTTTGTTCCCATACTATCATAACATCTTCCCTAAAACAACCAGAAAGGACAATTCCTTCGCCAAAAGAATTGTCCTTTCGTCTTTTTTCTATTTTATACTTTTATTTATACTTTTATACGGCAGGCTGCATCATCGCTGATCAGGATCCTGCGTCCGCAAACACCTACGATCACTCCGCCAAGTATCCTGCTTATGATCTGTACGGTCTTTCCTTCGCTGACATCATATTGCCTGATCTGTTCCATAGTCTCCGGCATTCCGGTCATCCACTTGATCGTGTAGCTTTCCCCTGCTTTTGTCTCATTTAATGACTGCATATACTCACCCCATTCCATATATCACATCGCTATCAGTAATTATCCTCTATCCGTAGGCGGATATTCGCAATCCGCACTTGGTTAAATGATTTCATATAATTTCAACACAATTCTGCATCTTTATATAATTAGTAAAGTTTAACTTTTATTTTTCTGAATCATTCATTGCTTTTATATATTTTATCTCATTTTATCTCAATTAGTCAATCATAACCTATGAAATTCCACCAATAAAAACAAGCAAAAAAAGAAACGCAGAACAGCCATTACAGTTATTCTGCGTTTCTCATTATTTTCTATGCATAAACTCTATCTTCTTCCAGAAGCGTTGTCTTTCCATTCTTTACTTCCACAAGATTAACACAGCAGTTTGGCGGAACGGAGCCTCTCCAGAAATTCTCCGGATCAGGATCTACATTCTGAAGAAGAGCACGGACTGCACATCCATGAGAGGCAACAAGAATTGTTTTATCCACAAGAGTCGGATCTGATGTTTTTTCATCCCAGAAATCCTTTGTCCTGGCGATCACATCAAAAATATCCTCGCCCTTTTCCGGTCGTTTAAAATTTACCGGATCACGGAAAAAAGTCTCGATCTGCGGATTGATATAATTGCCATCTGCATCTCTTACCTGATCACCCTCCAACACACCAAAATCGATCTCCTGGATCCGCTTATCCGGTATGATCGGAACATCACGTTTCCCCAGAACATATTCTGCTGTCTGTTTTGCCCTTGAGAGCGGACTTGTAAAACAGATATCAAACTTCACATTACGGAGAGCTTCTCCGGTTTTTTCCGCAAGAAGGATCCCTTCCTTCGCAAGAGGTACATCCGCTGCACCCTGAAGCTTTTTTAATTTATTCCACTCAGTCAGGCCATGTCTTACAATGTAGATCAGCATCAGCTTCTCAGCTCGATTCCAAGTCCGTTAAGACCATTCATGATCTTTTTCATTGCTGCGGAGATCTCGTTTTCACCAAGAGTCTTGTCATGGGCACGGAATACCAGAGAATAAGCCATGGATTTGAAACCTTTCTCAATCTGTGCGCCCTCATAGATATCGAACAGCTGATAACTCTCAAGAATATTTCCGCCTCTCTGATCAAAAATCTCCTCGATCTGTCCTGCGAGAACTGCATGGGGAACTACAAGGCTCAGGTCACGAGTTACAGCCGGATATTTGGCAATTCCTGTATATTTGTGGTTGAAACCAGCAAATTCCAGAACATCCAGAATGTCGATCACTGCGATATATGCCTTTTCTCCGATAGAGTAATTATCTGCAACAGCCGGATGAACCTCACCTAAGTATCCAACTACCTTACCCTCGTAGATCATGTTAGCCTGTCTTCCCGGATGAAGGAATGGTTTTCCGCTGTTTGGATCGTAGGTAACCTTTTTCTTCATTCCGATCTTCTCGAAGAACTCCTCGCATACACCTTCATATCAAAGAAATCGCCTTTTCCGTACATTCCAAGTGTAAACATGGTACGCTCATCCGGAAGCTCTGTGACCGGAAGGGACTTCGGAAGATAGATATTTCCAAGCTCGTAAAGACGAACATCTTTATTACGTCTGTTATAGTTTGTGGAAAGGGATGCCAGCATACCGTTCAGTGTGCTTGTACGCATGATACTGTAGTCCTCTCCAAGAGGATTGCTGATGGTGATGACTTTACGAAGATCACTGTCCTCAGGAATACAAAGCTTGTCAAATACCTTCGGGCTTTCGAAAGAATAGGACATTCCCTCTGAGAATCCGCAGTATTCCGCGATATCTCTTGCAACCTCCTGGATACGAAGCTTAAATGGCAGCTTACCTGTAGTAGCCTCTCCTGTAGGAAGTGTCATCGGGATCTTATCATAGCCATAGAATCTTGCAACCTCCTCTGCAACATCTGCATTACAGTGGATATCCTGACGGAATGTCGGTGCAACGATCTCGTCTGTTTTTTCATCATAAGCCAGTTCTACACGTCCAAGATAATCGATCATCTCTTCTTTTGTAAGGCTGGTTCCAAGAAGCTTGTTGATCTTCTCAGGCTCAAATTTTACTCTGGATGGCTCTCTTGTCTCGCTGCAGACATCAACCATTCCGCCTACAACCTCACCTGCACCAAGCTCTTCCATCAGCTGGCATGCACGGTCAATTGCAGCCTGTGCATTGTTCGGGTCAAGACCCTTCTCAAATTTACCGGATGCATCTGTACGAAGTCCGATCCTCTTGGAAGAAAGACGGATGCTGGTTCCATCGAAGCACGCCGCCTCAAAAAGGACAGTTTTTACATCGTCTGTGATCATGGAATTCTCTCCACCCATGATACCCGCGATGCCGACAGCCTTCTCACCGTCACAGATCATCAGAACGTTCTCATCCATGATACGCTCCTGGCCATCCAGTGTGACGAATTTCTCATCTTTTCCTGCACGGCGTACAACGATCTCCTGATTTGCGATGGTATCCAGATCATATGCATGCATTGGCTGTCCAAACTCTTCCATTACATAGTTTGTGATATCAACCAGGTTGTTGATCGGGCGGATTCCATTGGAAGCCAGACATCTCTGCATCCACTTCGGGGACGGACCGATCTTGACATTTTTTACAACTCTTGCGCAGTAACGCGGGCAAAGCTCCGGATCCTCTACAGTAACCTTTACATAATCGGAAGCTTTCTCATCATTTTCCTTAACCTCTACAATCGGCGGGCAGAATTTCTTCTGGAAGGTTGCTGCTGCCTCTCTTGCGATTCCAAGAACACCGTAGCAGTCTACACGGTTGGAAGTGATCTCATACTCAAATACCACATCGTCAAGGCCAAGTGCCTTAACAGCGCTCTCACCCACAACTGCGTCCTCAGGAAAAATATAGATTCCGTATTCCGGTGCTTCCGGATACATTTCTCTGGTGCTTCCAAGTTCCTCGATAGAGCACATCATACCAAAGGACTCAACGCCACGGAGTTTGCCTTTTTTGATCTTGATCCCTCCGGGAGTCATTTTTCCATCATGGCCGCCTGCAACACGCCCGCCATCAAGAACAACCGGAACCTTATCTCCTTCTTTTACATTTGGAGCGCCTGTTACGATCTGCACACTCTCAGTTCCGATATTTACCTGGCAGATGATCAGCTTATCTGCATCCGGATGCTTCTCGATCTTATCGATCTGGCCGATCACGATCTTATCAAGATCTGCATCCAGCTCTGTAAAGCCCTCTACCTTTGTGCCTGTTAAGGTCATGGCATCTGTATATTCCTGTGCCGTTACATCCAGATCCGGCACATATGTTTTAATCCAAGATAATGAAGTATTCATTTTGGTTGTCCCTTCTTTTTTCTATATTTACTGTCAGACGGATACTCATGATCCGTGTTCACTGTTTTAGAACTGTTTCAGGAATCTGCTGTCGTTCTCATAGAGAAGACGCATATCATCGATCTCATATTTCAGAAGTGCGATACGCTCCAGACCTACACCAAAGGCAAATCCTGTATACTCATCCGGATCGATCCCGCACATACGGAGAACATTCGGATGAACCATACCACAGCCAAGGATTTCGATCCAGCCGGAACCTTTACAGAAACGGCAGCCTTTTCCGCCGCATTTGAAGCAGGAAACATCAACCTCAGCGCTCGGCTCTGTGAACGGGAAATGATGCGGACGGAATTTGGTCTTTGTCTCCGGTCCGAACAGCTCTTTTGCAAACTCCTGAAGGGTTCCCTTAAGATCTGCAAACGTAACATTCTTATCAATAACAAGGCCCTCGATCTGATGGAAGGAAGGTGAATGTGTTGCATCTACCTCGTCAGAACGGAATACACGGCCAGGTGCGATCATACGGATCGGAAGCTTGCCTTTTTCCATCTCACGTGCCTGCACCGGTGATGTCTGGGAACGGAGCAGAATGGAATCATTGATAAAGAATGTATCCTGCTCATCTCTTGCCGGATGATCCTCCGGAATATTCAGCTTTGTAAAGTTGTAGTCCGCATACTCAACCTCCGGACCTTCCACAACCTCATAGCCCATTCCGACGAAAATACGCTCAACTTCTTCCAGCGCGATAGTATTCGGATGGCGATGACCGATCTTCGCTTTCTTTGCAGGAAGTGTTACATCGATCACTTCTGCCTTCATTTTTTCCTCACGGACCTTCTCCTCGAAATCCTTTTTGGAGGCTTCCAGAAGTTCTTCGATCTTAGCTCTTGTCTCATTGACAAGCTGTCCAACCTTCGGACGCTCTTCCGGAGCAACATCCTTCATACCTTTTAAGATTGCAGTAAGCTCACCTTTTTTTCCAAGATATGCAACACGCACATCATTCAGCTTATCCAGGCCCTCGGATTCCTCGATCCGTTTTCTGGCATTTTCAGCCAGTTCCTGAAGTCTTTCTTTCATATCCATGGTCTATTTCTCCTTTAATTAAAATGATCAAATGATCCGCCGCCCACCCCGAAGTTCCAGATATGGGCAATAAAAAAACCGTCCCTTATAAAAGGGACGGAATATCCGCGGTACCACCCAGTTTCCCATGAAAAGATCACGGGCACCTCTTGTCTGCTTAACGCGCAGCTTACGTCATCTCCTACTGTTACTTCAGAGAGGAAGCTCCGGTGGGAAATTCAAGAACCATCTGAACCCGGGGAAGCTTACAGCCGGTGACTTCCCTTCTCTGTGAGAAAATGATCCTCTATAAACACCTTCACAGCTTTTCTGTCTTTTAATACTATGCCACAAGGTCTGCCTTCTGTCAAGCGCAAAGTCAGGATTCTTTGGAACTGTTTTTTTCATTTTCTTTCTTGGAAAGAAGTGTTTTTACAGATCTCTGGGCCTTTCGGAATTCATTTTCGAAGTAGGCATTGATCTCCGCCCCGTAAAGAAGCAGGTTCATACACACATACAGCCACAGCATTACCATGATCAGCGCAGTCAGACTTCCGTACATATTTCCAAAATTCGGAAAAAATTCAAAATACAGGGAAAATCCATAGGAAAATATCATCCATGCCACTGCGATCATAAATGCACCCGGAAGCTGGCTTTTAAAGGTTGCCTTTCGGTTTGGAAGCACTTTATAAAGGACCAGAAACACTGCAAACAGTACGGCAAATACAAGCAATGTCCTGGCCCCTATAACCTTGGCCAGCAGCCTCCCGAGAATCGGAATGGTTCTCTGCGCAGCTACTTGGATCCGATTACCAAGAACCAGGACCAGAAGAGTGACAATGATCGCCAGCACAAACAACAGCATATAAAAAACCGAATAGATTCGGGTCATCAGCCAGTTTCGGGTTTCCTTTACATGATAAATGGTATTTAAGCCATTGGTGATCGCCTGCATTCCCTTTCCGGACGCCCAGAGCGCCATCAGCGCAGACAACGGCACGATGGCTGTACTTCTTTTGTATACTTCTACCACAATGCTCAGCACAAAGGTCTGCAGATTTCCGGGCACAAACCCGATGATGGCATCCCTGACAACATTATAGCTTAACGGTGTATAACGGATCAGCGTTGTAAGAAACAGTATAAACGGGATAAAAGACATGATCAGAAAATACGCTGCCTGGGCCGCATATGCACTAACATGATCTCCGTTTGCCCTGCGCACAAATCCCAGCATGAGCTGGATTATATTTTTCTTTTCCTCGTCCATGCTGACCTCCCTCAGGTTTCTTTTTTCACCAGGAAAAACGTTCAAATCCGATCTTATCCTGGATTTCCGGAAAAAGCTTTACTTCCGGCTGCAGGCTCTTATGTTCACCTATCATCTTTTCCATCCATACCATATTATACCAACGGTTAAACTTATAGCCGCATCTGTGGAACTCTCCCACACGCTTATAACCGAAATGTTTATGAAAATCCACACTGGCACTGGTCAGGTATTCATCTTCTTTTGGTGCAACTGCAATGCAAGCGTTCAGGTTCAGAATTCCCATCTCTGCAAGAAGACTCTCCAAGGCTCGATAGAGTCTGCCTCCTGCACCGCTGCCCCGCCGGTCATGTCTCACATAAACAGACATCTCCGCACACCAGCCATAAGCAGCCCTCGGGTGAAACGCCGAACCATAGGCATATCCCAGGATCTCTCCCTTCTCTTCTGCCACAATATACGGATATTTCACCTTTATATCATGGATTCGCTGCGTAAACTCTTCTATGGAAGGTGTTTCGTATTCAAATGTGATCGCAGTTTTTTCTACGTAGTAGGAATAAATCTCTAAAAGTGTTGCTGCATCTCTCTCTTCTGCCACACGTATCTGCATTGCCTTTTCGCACCTCTTTTAATTCTAGTTTGGTCTGTTATTTCACAAAGAACGGTAAACCGTTTCAGAGCTGTACTCTTCACCGGGAAGCAGGATCGGAGAATGGAAATCCTCTACATTGACTGCATTTGGCTCCACCTGTGTCTCCAGACAGAATCCATAACGTTCATGATAAACATGACCGTTCTTTCCCTTCTCATCCTTAACAAAATTGCCTGCATAGAACTGCACACACGGGCAGTCGGAGGAAACCTCCATACCGATACCGGATTCCCTGCAGTATGCAGTAGCGATCGAACGAACATTGCCCTTTGCATAATTATCTGTTACATAGTTATGGTCATAACCGCCTGTAAACTTCAGCTGTTCAAAGTCCGCCTCAATGTCTCTGCCGATCGGTTTGGAAACATTGAAATCCATCGGCGTTCCCGCCACCGGTGCATATTCACCGGTAGGAATGGACTGGCTGTCTTTTACCGGAGTAAAATACTTCGCATGAATACATAGTTCCTGATCAAGCACATCTCCGCTGCCTTCTCCGTTCAGATTAAAATAAGAATGGTTGGTCATATTGGCAACGGTAGCTGCATCAGAGCGTCCTCTGTAAAAAATCTTCAGTTCGTTTTCCTCTGTGAATTCATATTTCACAACAATGGAAAATTCTCCCGGAAATCCGTTCTCTCCATCCGGACTGATGCGGAAGAAATCCACGCTGTTCTTCTCCTGGGAAATTTCTTTTACTTCCCACAGCTTTTTCTCAAAACCATCCGGACCGCTGTGAAGATTGTTATGATTCTCATTCTCTGCAAGAACCACTTCTTTATCATCAATAAAAAATCTGGAATTCTCGATACGGTTTCCACTTCTTCCAATGATCGCACCGAAAAAGCATCCATTAATCTCATATCCCCGGATATCGTCATATCCAAGAACCACATCCTTCAGATCTCCGTTCTTATCCGGAACACATATCTTCACCAGGATCGCACCATACTGAAGCACTTCCGCATAGGCACCTTTTTTATTCTCAAGATGATAGATTTTTACTTCTTCTCCTGTAGGAAGTGCCCCAAATTTCCTTTCAGAAACACTCATGTTTTAATTCCTCCCATATATGAAAAAAGAGCCACTAACCGGCTCTATGTCTTTAACCGATTAATCCCGGGATGCCGTTCCCTTATTTTTGACGCCTAGCAGAAGCTAGGTGGGTATCCTCAACAGTGTCTTCTGCCTACCACGACGTGAGGTCTGACATCCAACCTGCGATTTTGGATTCCCAAAATGTCAATGTAGGTTCAAAAAGAAAAGGGGGATCGAACATTCCAGGATTCGGTTTTCGTTGTTTTTATTATAAACCAGTATTTGTGCTTTTTCAACAGAAAATACATTTTCTTACTGATTTTATTATCAATTATTATTTGATCTTAAGGATATCCTTTACTGCTGCCGGCATATCCACTGCATCTACCACCCTGTCATGAAGAACCGGGGCAGTACGGATTTCTTCAACTGCACGTGGAACAGGTACTCCGGAAAGCGCACTTAATGCGTCTACAAGGCCAAAATCATCCAGATCTTTATGCTCCTCACCAAGTGCTTCCATAACACTTCTTGTGAATTTATACGGACTTGCAGTAGAGGCGATCACTGTCGGAAGATGATCCGCTGTCTCACTTACATACTTCTTATATACGCCGGCTGCAACTGCAGTATGCGTATCAATCACATAATTGCTGTTTTTGTAGATATCACTGATGGCCTGTGCAGTCTCATCTTCACTGCAGAAATTACCATAAAAATCAACAAGCTGTGCTTTCATCTCGTCAGTAATGGTATATTCGCCGCCCTCACTTAAGGATTTCATAAGCTCAGCACATTTTTCAGCATTTTCTCCGGTAAGACGATAGATCAGTCTTTCCAGATTGCTGGAGATCAGGATATCCATGGAAGGAGATGTCGTAAGGATGAAATCTCTCTTTCTGTCATAGGTTCCTGTGCGGAAGAAATCATAAAGAACACGGTTCTCATTCGATGCACAGATCAGCTTGTGGATCGGAAGTCCCATCTGTTTCGCATAGTATGCAGCAAGGATATTTCCGAAGTTTCCGGTAGGAACTACCACATTGATCTCCTGTCCGTCTTTGATCCTGCCGTCGCGTACCAGTGATGCGTAGGCATATACATAATATACGATCTGAGGAACAAGACGACCGATGTTGATAGAGTTTGCAGAAGAAAACTGGAAGCCTGCCTGATCCAGCTCTGCTGCCAGCTCACGATCATTGAACATCTTCTTAACTGCAGTCTGGGCATCATCAAAGTTACCGGTAATACCTACCACATAAGTGTTGGCACCCTTCTGCGTTACCATCTGTTTCTCCTGAATCAGGCTGACACCATGCTTCGGATAAAATACAATGATCTTCGTTCCCGGCACATCTGCAAAGCCTGCCATGCAGCTTTACCGGTATCTCCTGATGTTGCGGTAAGGATTACGATCTCATTCTTAACATTATTCTTCTTCGCTGCAGTTGTCATCAGATGCGGAAGAATGGAAAGTGCCATATCCTTAAATGCAATGGTCGCGCCATGGAACAGTTCCAGGAAATATGCCCCATCCGCTTCATGAAGAGGCGCGATCTTTTCTGTATCAAATTTGCTGTCGTATGCTTTGTTGATACAGTTCTTAAGCTCATCCTCGGTAAAATCTGTAAGGAAACGGCTCATTACCTCATATGCTGTCTCCTGGTAGGTCATCTGTGCCAGCTTGTCCATTGGTACATCCAGCTGTGGAATGCTTTCAGGCACGAACAGTCCGCCGTCCTCAGAAAGGCCCTTAAGTATGGCCATAGACGCTGTAACTGCCTGCTCTTTTCCTCTGGTGCTCTTGTACAATACCTGCATTGGTGTTCCGCCTTTCTATTGTAAGATATTCGTTTTCTTTTCAACGTTATCACATTATAGCATGGAATTATGGAAAATGCCACCACTTTTAAAAAAGAATCTGTCTTGCCCAATCCCACCCTGTAATCAGACAGATATTCACAGCTTTCGGATAAAAAGAAACCGCCGGTCTGTTTCTGCCGGCGGTTGGTTCCTTCTGTACTGCATCAGTTCTTCCTATTTATATGTATAAAATTCATGGACCCCGTATTTAAAGAGCCTCTTCAGGTCCTTTTCAAACCATTTCACATTATGTTCCTCTGCTGCAGATTTCTGGATAAAGAACAGTGCACCTTCAGAATAATCCGTACCCTTCAGCGCCTGCTTGACCGCTTCCCTTGTTTCATCGGAAACTGCAACTTCATTGATCCTGCCATCATAGGTCGGTGAAAACTGCGGAACGCCGTCACTGTTATCCCAGACAACCTCTGTCACCGTATTCGGAAAATCTTCGCTTTTTACACGGTTCATGATGACGTTAGCCACCAGAACACGGCCCTTGATATCTTCACTTCCTGCTTCTGCCTCAACGATCCTCAGAAGTGTATCATAATCTTCATCTGACATCAGTGTGGGATTTTCTGCCAGTGTGATCGACCTTGCATCAAGTTCATTTACTTTGTTTTCCATAGAGGAGCTTACATTAAGATCTGCAGCAGTATTGGTTACTTTCTGTACTCTCTGGCCTACGATCACCTGCTCACAGGAACTTCCGATCCTTGTAACCGTGCTTCCGGATAATGGTGTATCCGTAACTCCTGAAACCACACCTGCGATCCCGGTAGGAACAGCAACCTCTTCATAGGGAGAGCTCTCTCCTCCATCTGAAGCTGCATAAACCCTGCCTCCCTCACTTTCTGCAAATGTCCTTGTCCCCAGAGAAATAACCATCGCCAAAACTGCACATAATGTCAGCACTGCAAAACTGCGCGCGGAATTTCCTCCGGTTTTTCCATTTCTACGTTCATCCTGCACTCCGTCAGCCTCGCGTAAATCTTTCTCAACTTTCATAATCTCATTCCTTGCGTTTCATTTTCTGTAACAGCCCATAATCTTCCGATGCGACATCACAGCCCCCATTATCATCGCTTTCCGGATAAATACGGATCATTACGATTTCCTTTACATGTTTGTAACATTTTTGTAATGTATGGGAAAATTATATTTAATAATATTGAATATGTCAAGCTTTTTCCCGTATTTAACGCTTCAACGGCGGTATTTGTGCTTTATCCACACCTTATCCACATGTATTCCACATAAAATCGCAGAGTTATCCACACTCATGCCCTATTTCATTTCAGAAAAAAAAGGCAGATAGCGTCTCCATCTCCGTCCAATGTTGTACACCCACTTTCCGGAAATCGTACTTCTATCTGCCTGTTTATCCTTTTTCAGAACAGTTTTTTCCTCTGTTATTTACAGATTTGATTATAATATTTTGTTTTCAGTCAGTCAAGGATTTTTGCTCGACAGATCCGACACCTTATGCAAAACGGCACAGGGCCTGCACGAAAAGTGTCGCATAAACACACAGATCGATACTCCAGGCTCCCAGAAACAGTCCCCATGGTGTTTCCCCGGCTCCTTCGGCAAACCGTTTGGGCTTCAGCGCAAGGATCAGCGGAAAAAGAAGCGGCAGAAAATACCGTCCCTGCACGCCCAGGATCTTATCGTAGCCATAGGCTGTCCACTGTCCGTATAACGTTACAAAGATCAGCGCAAATACCAGGAGACTGACTCCTCCCAGAATGCTCTTTACCGGAAGATCCAGACGGATTCCCGACATATCATCATTCCCGGAAACCTGAAGGACCAGGACCAGAAGATATCCCATTGCCAGCAGGGCACAGACAGGAATGTTCAGCCATCCAAGATTACTTCCTATCATTTCTGTAAGATAGGTCACACCAAAATTATCCAGGCTCCGCACAAAAGTCAGGACAAAGGCAGCCGGATCCTTCAGGATCCCCACAAGCTGTGCAGCTGTATCCACACCTGGCTGTGACTCACAGAGATATCGGGACGCAATGGCCAGCCAGCCGAAACTTAAGATCAGGATCACAGCTCCTGCACAGACCACATGAAACCAGTAATTTTTCCTGCTTTTAAACCGTTCTTTCGGAATCAGGAACAGGAGCAGGCAAAACGGCATGTAAACCACTTTGCAAAGACACAGGAATCCGGTCAGCACGTACATCCATATCAGCTGTCTTCTACTCATCACTTCTTTTTGTTTATATCGCATAGCCAGTACAAAAGCAGCCAGAGCAACCGTCAGAGCCAGGGCAAGGGCATCTGCTGACATGGAATTTGCTGACTGGATATTCACAGGTACCAACCCCAGAAGTACGAGAAAATTTTTCCCAACAGGCGTCAGACGAATGGCAAAGAAAAAGAACAGTCCAAACACAAGCATATTGGCGATCCTTCCCGCATAGGCAAGAACCATCGGCCGGTCCGTAAACAGATCTGCAATGCGGATTCCCACTGCCTGGGGAAGATACGAAGTAGGTGCATACAAGGCTGTATTTCCAAATCCGTAAAACTGTGTTTTTTCCCGGTCGATATGCTGATCTGCATTCTCTCCGATATCCCATAATGATACATGATCCTTGGAGGTAAATTCCGGAACCAGACCACTGTTAAACGTCCTTCCATATGAGAATAAGTCGTTTCCTCCGTTGCCTTCCGACGTCAGATATCCTCTGGAAACCTCATAGCTTCTCAGATAATGACTGTACTCATCCGGCGAATTAAAGGCCGGAACCGCCGCCAGCGTACAGATACTCATAAAAATATAAACAACGGCAAACACCACTTCTGCCCGAAGCTGTCTGCGTTTCAGAAATGCAAAGATCACCAGCATCACAGCTGCCGCCGCCCCAATTACCAAAAACACCAGTGATTTTGGAAATGTACTGGAAATGATACGATAGGCAAGTGTCTGTGTATCATCCTTCTGGCTCACCAGCCCTGCAGCCACTCCGGTATCCCCTTTTGCGCCATCTAAAACGATTCGAAATTTCTGTCCCTTACATTCCGTAAGCTTCTGGTCAAGCCTGAAATACGTGGTATCCCCCGACGATATGGTCAGTCTGCTGGCCTGCCAGCTCTGGATCTCCCTGTCATTCTGATACAGAGTTACCTGAAACGTTCCAGCAACCGATGCACTCTCTGTAGAAAGAAAAAGCTCCACACCTGACAGACGGTTCGTTTTGCAGGTAAACTCCTCTTCAAAGCATCCTCCCACACCGATCATCGACCAGGTATCCGGTCTTGCCTGCTGCTTTACATTTCCGAGAATCTCCGAATCACTTAGCAGATATGCGGAAAAAATTAGGATCATTCCCCATATCAACAGATATTTCAGAGCGTTTTTCAGCTCTGCAGACAAGCTGTATGAGCTCCTGTTTTTTTTCTTATTTTTCATAATATCCCTCTTACTCTCTGTTATTTTCACATTCCGCACTATTATAGCATCTGCACGGCAAAAAAGAAGCTGCGTTTTATGGCAGCTTCTCATTTTTTGTAAGCCTGTTCTGAACCGGATGCTTATCGATTGTTGATCGCAGTTACCAGTGCATCAATGGAGGCACGGATGATATCCTGATCAACACCTGCTCCCCAAGCAAGCGTTCCATCTGGTTTGCGGATTCCCACATAAGCGATAGCCTTGGAGGAAGAGCTCTGCTCCAGAGCATGCTCCTGATAAGTCTCCAGTGTGTATTTCAGTTCGTAAGCTTTCTTCAGTGCATTGTTTACCGCATCCAGACGACCATTTCCGGAAGCCTCTGTAACGATGGTTTTTCCACAGAATGTAGAAGTAACCCGTGTTACGATGCCATCTTCTTTCTGCTGGAAATGAACATCACTGATGCTGTATGGTTCAACCACATTTTCGAAGGTAGATTTGAACAGACTGAAGATCTCGTCCGGATGAAGCTCTTTGTGCTTGTGATCGGACACTGCTTTGGTGCATAGCCCATAGCCTCTCGCATTTTCGGAGGAAGGTTCAGTCCAAACTTTGTCTCCAGTATATAGCCTACGCCACCCTTTCCGGACTGGCTGTTGATACGGATAACATCTGCGTCGTAATTTCTTCCCACGTCTGTCGGATCGATCGGCAGATACGGAACAGTCCAGTGCTCCAGATCTCCATTCTCTCTCCAGTGCATACCCTTTGCGATGGCATCCTGATGAGATCCGGAAAATGCAGCAAATACAAGAGCTCCACTGTACGGACTTCTTTCATATATCTGCATTCCGGTACATTTCTCATAAACCTCACAGATATGCGGCATATCAGAGAAATCGATCTTCGGATCCACACCCTGGGAATACATATTCATACCAAGCGTTACAATATCCACATTACCGGTACGCTCACCATTTCCGAACAAAGTTCCCTCAATTCGGTCAGCACCCGCAAGAAGACCCATCTCAGAATCTGCAACGCCACATCCACGATCATTGTGCGGATGAAGAGAAACGATCACGTTTTCACGGTATTTCAGATTATTACACATGTATTCCACCTGGCTTGCATACACATGCGGCATAGAATGCTCAACAGTAACAGGCAGGTTGATGATCGCTTTGTTATCTGCAGTGGGCTGCCATACATCCAGAACCGCATTGCACACCTCCAGCGCATACTCAGGCTCTGTTCCCGTAAAGCTCTCCGGGCTGTACTCAAACTGGAAATTGCCTCTGTCTCATCAGCCAGTTTTTTCAGAAGTGCAGCGCCATCTACTGCAATCTTCAGGATCTCTTCTTTTGATTTTCTAAATACCTGCTCTCTTTGAGATACGGATGTGGAGTTGTATACATGAACGATTGCTTTTGGGGCGCCTTTAACAGCTTCAAAGGTCTTACGGATGATATGCTCTCTTGCCTGAGTCAGCACCTGGATCGTTACATCCTTCGGGATCAGATCCTGCTCGATCAGCGTACGGAGAAACTCATACTCTGTCTCAGAAGCAGCCGGAAATCCAACCTCGATCTCTTTAAAACCGATTTTTACAAGAAGCTTGAAAAATTCCACTTTCTGCTCCAGACTCATCGGGATCACAAGTGCCTGATTTCCGTCACGAAGGTCTACAGAGCACCAGATCGGGGCCTTATCCACATATTCTTTCTCCGCCCATTTCATACATTTCACCGGCGGCATGTAATACTGACGTTTGTACTTGGATGGTGTCATCATTTTGTTTTCCTCCACTTTCTTTTCTGTTTTTTGATATAAAGACATAAAAAAATCTTCCGACTCTGCAGATTCTGCAAGAGACGAAAGACAACTGCTGTCCTACGCGGTACCACTCTTATTTCATGAATAAAAATTCACACACTTGACAGATACGGAATGTACATACATCCTTATATCCTCTCCGGATAACGGCGGACACCGTCTGCGTCTACTCTCTTATATAATATACAAAATATATAAAGATTTCAGGCAGATGCTCCGAGGCGAGTTCCACAAATCCCTTCCGCTGCTTCTCACCGGCCAGCAGCTCTCTGTGTTCCGTTCTCTTGTGTACTATTCCTCATCTACGCATTTTCTTTTTGAACTGGTATTAGGTTAACACGTTATGGAAGATTTGTCAACGAAATTTTAACGATGCACCGTACAAAATTTTAACGATGCACCGTGCAAAACAAGATTATGATTATATAAAAAACCAGAAATAGATATCTCTCACCGCTCTGTCAATCGACCTGCATATCGTTTTTATATTCCTGAAAATGTGAGGGTCATGCGGATATTCGCAATTGAAGCAGGGGACTTACTTGATTCGGCTAAACTGCAATATTTTTTATTTTTAACAAATTTTTGTTATATTTTACCAGTAAAACATGCTATAGTTCATAGTAAGAAAAAAAATTTCGGAGGTATTTTTAATGAAACGTGATCTGAAAAAAATCGTAAGCCAGATGACACTGGAAGAAAAAGCCGGCATGTGCTCAGGTCTTGATTTCTGGCATCTGAAACATGTGGAGCGCTTAGGAATCCCGGAAGTAATGGTCAGCGACGGCCCTCACGGACTTCGTAAGCAGGATGACAAGGGCGATCATCTTGGAATGAATGACAGCATCAAAGCCGTCTGCTTCCCGCCGGCTGCTTTAAGTGCCTGCTCCTTTGACCGCAAGCTGATGGAAGAAATGGGCAAAACTATCGGAAAAGAAGCTCAGGCCAACGATGTATCCATAGTTCTCGGACCGGCCGTAAACATCAAACGTTCTCCTCTCTGCGGAAGAAACTTCGAATATTATTCCGAGGATCCATATCTTGCAGGTGAGATCGCAGCCGCTTTTATAAACGGAGTACAGTCCCAGCATGTAGGAACCTCTATCAAGCACTTTGCAGCAAACAACCAGGAATATCACCGCATGAGCAACTCTTCCGAGGCTGATGAGCGCACTTTACGTGAAATCTATTTCCCTGCATTCGAAACTGCAGTAAAAAAAGCTCAGCCATACACCTTCATGTGCTCCTACAACCAGATCAACGGCACTTTCGCATCTGAGAATAAATGGCTTCTCACAGATGTTCTCCGCAGCGACTGGGGCTTCAAGGGCTATGTGATGTCTGACTGGGGCGCAGTCAATGACCGCGTTAAAGGCCTTGAGGCAGGACTTGATCTAGAAATGCCCTCCTCCAATGGAGTCAACGATTCCCTTATCGTACAGGCCGTAAAAGACGGTTCCCTCAAGGAAGACATTCTTGACGAGGCTGTTGAACGTATTTTACGCATAATTTTTGAATATACAGACAACCGTGCACCGCAGGACTTCACTATGGAAAAAGACCATGAAGAAGCACGCCACATTGCGGAAGAATCTATGGTTCTTCTGAAAAACGATATGCAAATTCTCCCTCTGAAAGCATCCGAAAAAGTTGCTTTCATCGGTGGTTTTGCAAAGAAGCCTCGTTTCCAAGGTGGCGGAAGCTCTCATATCAACTGCTTCAAGATCACAAATGCACTGGATTCCGTTCCTTCCGATGCACAGGTTACTTATGCGGAAGGTTTTCCTGCAGACAAAGATCTCTACGATGACGCACTTGCAGCTGAAGCGATTAAAACTGCTGCCGCCGCTGACAAGGTTGTGATCTTCGCCGGACTTCCGGACAGCTTTGAATCTGAAGGATACGACCGTTCCCACATGAGGCTTCCTAAATGCCAGAACCGTCTCATTGCTGAGATCCTTAAAGTACAGCCGAATACCGTGATCGTCCTCCACAACGGTTCCCCCGTGGAGATGCCATGGCTCAATGATGTAAAAGGACTTCTGGAAGCATACCTCGGCGGTCAGGCAGGCGGTACCGCTGTCGCAAACATCCTTTACGGAAAAGTAAATCCAAGCGGCAAGCTTGCCGAGACAATGCCGCTCAAGCTCTCCGACAATCCATCTTACCTGAACTTCGGCGGTGGTGAAAAGGTTGAATACCGTGAAGGGGTATTCGTAGGCTATCGCTACTACGATACAAAAGAAATGGATGTAGCATATCCGTTTGGCTATGGACTCTCCTACACTACCTTTGCCTGCAGCAACCTGAAGATCTCCAATGAAAATCCTACAGACAAAGACACGATCACCATTTCGGTTGATGTAACAAATACAGGAAACGTGGCAGGAAAAGAAGTCGTACAGCTCTACGTCAAAGACTGTACCCATTCCGCGATCCGTCCGGAAAAAGAGCTCAAAGGCTTCGAAAAGGTTTTTCTGAACCCAGGCGAAACCAAAACAGTAACCATGGAACTGGACAAGAGAAGCTTCGCATGGTACAATACAGAACTTCATGACTGGTTCGCAGCCAGCGGCGAATATAAGCTCCTTGTCGGTACCTCTTCCAGAGATATCCATCTTGAAAGCAGGATCCATCTGAACAGCAGTCAGGAGCTTCCGATGCATGTTCATATGAACACTACCCTGGGCGAACTGTTCCGCAACCCGAAAACAAGCGAAACAGCAAAAGAACTGACAGCAAAATATATCTCAGCCATGAACGTTGGTGAAGAGTCCTCTTCTGAAGCCGCTTCCGAAGCTGTCACCGAAGAAATGACAGAAGCCATGACTGACTCCATGCCATTACGTGCACTGGTAAGCTTCGGAGGGTATTCCAGAGAAGAACTTACAAAAATTATTGAAAAATTAAATAAACTGGTATAATTTCACAGAGCATTCTCTGCCACTCGAATTATACTTACATAAAAAAGCTGACAGAATAAAACCTGCTTTTACAATGACACAGGTTCGTACTTCTGTCAGCTTTTTGATTTTTTATCAGCAGTGCATCAATTTTTTTATATTGCTCGATCTGCGATGCACCCATATTTTACACACCACTTTTTTGCCTGTAGATTTCCTTAAGATCCTCCACCGCCATCTCCGGATCCATCGTGTGAAACATCAGGTAATTTACATTCATGGTTTTTGCCGGAGCCTGACGATAAATCTCTCTGCTTGATTCACCTGTTACATAATGCCAGTATCGATACACATATCCCGCCCAATACATAACTTCCTTATCATACTGTATACCATCTTTCTTTACTTCCGGGCATTCATCTGCAAACTCTTCCAATAAGTACTCTTCCGATTAGCCAAGGAAATACCTTGTTTTCGATTTCGGCCACTTACTTTCTTTAACGCCTGTCTTTCCATCCAAAGAAGCGGAATTTTCCTTTCAATCCGGATCGCATCACATGCTTTCTGTGTCACCGCATACTTAGCATATAATTCTGTCCCTGCTATTTCTTCCAGTTTTCCCCTGTGATAAGCAATCAACATGGCCCATTCGATATCTGCTGATATTTCAATTTTTTTTAACTCATTTTCATCTATTGAAACTATATAGAATACCGATTCATCATAATCGCAAATCAAAGTCAATGGCTGCAATGGTTCTGTCCCCATATAAAACCCAGCTCCAAAATCACATCTGTCTCTGCTGGATGGTGTAATGAGGTACTCGCTATTTTGCGTTTACTTAATAACATCACATAACAGCTTACACTGCTTATCATATTTTTAATTTGACTCTTCTTATACTCTCCATTACGAACTCATCTTTCATAAGCAAGAGAAAGAGCCCATACAAAATAATTCCAACAAATATTTGTACACTTAAAGCTACCATTTTATTTGAAATTAATATTCCTATTCTCCAAACCATTATAGACATACACATAGCTGAAATAAAGTATTTGAAAAAGCACATCGAAAGCTTAGGAATTTTCAACTCAACTTTACTATATATAATAAACGCTACTAAAATAACACTTTCAGCAAAAACCGAAGCAATCGCTGCTCCACATGCTCCTAATTTAGGAATGAGTAAAATATTTGTCACAAAGTTTACAATTGCTCCTCCAATAACTCCAATATTATACTCTTTCTGTTTACCTGCTGAAATCAAACATTGTTTACCTATCGTATTGTCTAATCCAATAATTATAATTAAAAAACTAAAAATCCTTAATAAGAGTATACATTCTTCATAACCTTTACCTAGAAAAACAGGAATTAAATTCTCTGAAATTGCCATAGTACCAAAACATATCGGACATGCAATCAACATAATAAATTTCATTGTAATTCCCATTATACGTTTACGTTCTTCCTTATTATCATTTTCAAAAAAATATGCCATTCTAGGAAATGTAACAGTTCCAACAGTTGTTACAAAAACCAATAATATCTGTTCAATTTTATATGCCTGCTCATAATATCCGTTCTGAAATTCCGATCCTGTAATCCATCCTATCATACTTTTATCCAAAACCGTATACACCATAGTTGCAACCGTAGGAATAAAATATATCATACTTTTCTTCCAATGCTGTATAATATTCATATTTTTAAAGTTTTTAGGCTTAATATATTTAATTACTTGAGGCCACAAAGAAAAATTACCAATCAAGGTTATGCCATGAATTATTATTGCATATATATATAAATCATTATGTTCTCTTACCAAAGCAAAAATCAATACTATGTTTAATACTTTTATTATAATGTTTCTCATTGCAAGCATTTTGAACCATTCAAGTCCCTGTAAAATAAAAGACACATCATTCATTTGACCTAATATATAGAGACTTAACACACTATACAACAGTTTATATTGTTTGATGCTTTTAAAATAACAACAAAGTAAATTAATAAACTTATCATTAATGTAACTAAACGCCCAAAAAATATTTCACTCACAGTTTTATGCAACAATTTCTTATTATCTCTATTTCTGGCAATTTCTAATTGTCCATATGTTGCAGTTCCAAGGCATCCAAATATTCCAAAGTATGTCACAATAGATAAAGCATAACTATATTTTCCGATTCCATCAGCTGACAAAACACGAGAAATATAAGGTGTCGTGAATATAGGTGTTATAACTGCAAGAATCTGATAGATCAAATTAAATAGAAAATTACTTTTCAAACTTGTTTGTTTCACTTATCAGTCACCCTCTTATTTTTACAGCTTGCTATTATATTCCATAAAATCTCATTGTTATATATATTAGTTTTACATAAAAAATCTATAATAATTTCATGTTTTTTTCTAATGTCTTCATACTTTCTTCCTGTACTTCCCGAAATACCCAAAAACAAAGGTCTTTCCATAAACATTTTATATTTGATTTTATATTTCTTTAGTGCTTCATAAAATACATGCTCTAAGTACTTTCCTTGAGAATCATATGTATTTTTATATACATTGAGCATATACTTTTTATAAGTATCTATAGATATACAATAAAATCTCGTATCAATTTCTTTTGAATAATGCTTTTTCATAAAACAATTTCTATCTTTTCGCAACAAGTTTTCTATATTTGAGATTCTTAGTCTTCCTGTTATTTTACAAAAAAAAGTAATCACTGTCAGATATTATTTTACTATTATTCAAAACATATTTAATAATTTCTCCTTCACCATATCCTTTGCCATATGTATTCACTAAATCAGGGCTAGCCTGAAAACATAACCATTCAAATTTTTTAAACCTTATTTTTGCGAGATCTTGAATTTCTTTATCATCATATACATATCCACTATTATCGCAAAAAACAATTTTATCAAAAACTTCTGACTCTATTGCCCATTTAATTGTTGATATATAATCATCTAAGCGCAAGCGATCATCTCTTACTGCAACATATGGCGTATTATCATTTACTTTTATACATCCCGTTATTATTAATAACATTTATGTATCCCTTTCATTTCTAATTTATTGCATGAAACATATATATATTCAAACAATGCAATACATATAGCAAAACAAGGCATTCTTTGATAATTTACAATTATTAGCGTTGCACTTGTGACAATAATATAGCAAAACATTCCTATAAGCATAAGGTACTCTGAATACGAACTAATTTTACCTTTTACAGATTGTAAAACAAATAACATTCTCATAATAGGAATAATATATATAACAATAATCCCAACAATTCCAGCAATGCCTAAGAAACCAATAATTCCTATATCTTCATAATTATGATTCTGCCAATACGCAATTCCGTATTCATTCATAATTTTCTCCGGCGATATAATTCCAATACCAAGCAATTTGTTTTCAATAAAATGGCTCATATAAAATTGAATTTCATTCAATCTATAAAGTGTTGAATTACCATTATTTTGAATTGAAAATTTAGATAATATCTGGTCGATCATTCCACCAGCAATAGAAAAAAATCCTCCTAAAATCAAAAAAATCCATGTTAATATTTTAGAAAATTTGTTCTTTTTTGAAAAAAGTAACATTGCTATCAACATGAACAGCAACGCAATTGTTCCCATTCTTGTTTTTTCAACATATATTTGTCCTAATAATACTATGCACATCTTAAAAAAATCCAATTTTCTATTATGTACAACACTGTTAGAAAATAAATATGCTATAACTAATGGGGTAAAAACCGCACAATCAACAATTCGTATATATCCATTCTTTTGTGCTAGCGCATCTCCGCTTATTTTTAACAGCATAAATCCAAAATGATTATTCATAAATGCATTAATAATCAATGATATATATCCTATCACTGTTATGTTTGCAATCGTATCCAATACCTTTTCGCTATTACTATTTAACAGCAAATAAAACAATGGAATAATCCATATAAGAAAAAAATAATGCTGAGCAGCACTGTAGAAAGCACTTAATGATTGATTATATCTAGAGTGTGTGTACAAAAATTGTGGTATCACAAAACCTCCCGCTAATATAATCATGTACTTGTTTATATAATTATCTACTTTCTTTATACGTTTAAATAATATAAAAAAATATATCAATGATACAACTGAAAAAAAGCCAAAAATCTGCATATGAATATATTGATATTGTTGAGGTAAATAGAATCTATATCCTCTGCAGCTTACAATTACTATCACATACAACAGTAAACAAATTAATGTAGTTTTGTTGAGATGTATTGTTTTTTTATGAAGCATTATTTAATAATCTCCCGTTTTTTATATTTACGATAAATATCATCTATACTACTTACTATATTTCCAATCCAACTATTTTCAGATAATAGTAATTTGAAATATATATTTTTAATTTTTGTGTCAATGATTTTGCATCAACCAATCCTAAGTCTTCCTTTATTTTCAACGTACCCAAATATGTTTTATATTTTTCTTGATTTGAGTAACCATTCATACTATAATCAGCGATTATCAAATCTACATATTTAAAAGTCCCGCCATTTAAATAAAGTCTAAGAAAAAAATTGTAATCTGCCACTCGATAAGCTAAATCAAAAAATTCTGTTTTCATAATACTTGTTTTTGTAATACTTGATTGATGGCAAAATGGCATATTCCATTTCATGAATTCAATAGGATCTGCTTTTGTCATCCATTTTTCATCTCTAGAAACTCTAACTGTATTTCCATATATAACATCATCGTCCAATTCTTGATTTGCCAAAAGTGTTTCTAATACTTCTGAATCATGAAATTTATCATCCGCATTCATAAAATTGATATATCTTCCTCTAGCCATTTGAATTCCTTTATTCATTGCATCAAAAATTCCTTGATCTTGCTCAGAAATATGACGGTACTGCACCCCTCTATTTTTAAACTTCTTATCATATGAACATACTATTTTGTAAGTATTATCTGTGGATTTCCCATCAATTAAAATATATTCATAATCTGTATATGTTTGACTTCAAAAGTCGATTCGATTGTACTCTTATAGTTCTTTCAGCATTATAACAAACTGT
>ENA-OQCE01000226-OQCE01000226.1-human-gut-metagenome-genome-assembly--contig:-NODE-226-length-27324-cov-16.914402_pt1 | contig 27324 bp, 21 predicted proteins | sample MGYA00242495_ERZ504572 | MGnify/ENA primary metagenome ERZ504572 (study PRJEB26092, sample SAMD00036228) | human gut metagenome | host: Homo sapiens | study: EMG produced TPA metagenomics assembly of... | reverse complement strand
CTAGAGCGTGTTTGAAAAAGGCTTTCTGCAAGATGTGCGTCACAATTTGTGGAGATTTTGTCCGGATGAAGGCGCCGTAGCGGCTACGGCAACTGATTCGGGCAAAATATACCGCAAAGTGGGGCGTGCAGATTGCGGGAATGATTTTTCAAATACGCTCTAATCTCTGCATTCCGGATGTCCGCTGCAGAAATATCTTTTGTTATTTGCTCTTCAATGATTATAAAGAATTGTTGCGGAGATTGCAATGATAATTTTTAATTTTCAGTTCCATACAAAAAAGCCGTACCCACGGAGCTTACGCTCCGGGATACGGCTTATAGCTTTACCGGTGGATCATCAATTATTGCGTTTCAGTTTTACTACTACATGTCTGTAAGGTTCTTCTCCCTCACTGACTGTCTCTACATAGCGGTTGCCCTGCAGAGATGCATGGATGATCCTTCTTTCGTACGGATTCATCGGTTCCAGAACTACCGGTTTTCTGGTTTTCTTTACCTTGAAGGCGATTCCTCTTGCAAGGTTCTCCAGAGTTTCCTTACGACGGCGTCTGTAGTCCTCGGTATCGAGTTTTACACGAATGTAGGTAGACTCGCCTTTGTTTACCACAAGGCTTGTCAGATACTGAAGAGAATCCAGTGTCTGGCCTCTTTTTCCGATGAGGATACCCATATCCTCACCTTCAAAATCCACATCCAGAGAACCGTCTGCAGTGTTGTATTTCGATGTGATCTCCACTTCTCCAAGATCCATGGAGCCGAATACGTCACGAAGAAATACGACTGCTCTCTCCTCAACCTCTCTGATCTTCTCCGGATCGCTGAGGATCTCTATCGGTCTGCCCTGCTTCGGTGCTCTCTCACGTGTTTCCTTCGGCTGACGCTCCTTTGGAGCTCTTGGCTGTTTCTCACGTGCAGGCTTTGCTTTGCCTTGGAAATCCCTTGCAGGTCTTTCCTTTGGTGCTGCTGCCTTTGCAGGTGCTTCTTCGGATGCCTTCTCCACCTGTACAACTTCTTTCTTCACCGGCTTCTTCTCCTCTGCAGGAGCTGCTTTCGGTGCAGATTCTTTCTTTACATCCGGAGTAAAAGGCTTTTCTAATTTCTTCTCTTCTTTGATAGCGTCCAGTTTCACGGACTCTACCAGTTCATCGATCTCCTGCATATCAGAAACTGGCTCGATTCTGCGAACTTTGATCACGGCAGGTTTGCTGCCGATTCCGAAGAATCCGGAGCTGCCTTCACTGATAACCTGAATATCAAGCTGGTCACTGGAAGTTCCAAGCTCAAGACACGCTTTTGTGATAGCTTCATTCTTTGTTTTTGCTGAAAACTGAATGTAATCCTCCATTACGAACCCCTCCGTTCCTGATTATTTCTTCTTATTTCTCTCATCAAAGTCTCTTACGAGATTTGCTTTAGCTGTGATGCTGCCCGGTTTTGCACTTCTTGCCTTCTCATAAGCAGTATCAACCTTCTGTGCTCTGTCTGAAGCACCATTGTTTCCGCTGTTGCCCTTATTGATCACAGGTTTATTGATATTCTTGGCGGACTGATGAGCCTGATTGGTGATCTTCTGCGGCGGAAGTCCTTCCTTCGCACGCTTCGCTTCGATCTTCTTCATATTCTCATTAACCAGATCATCAATGTTCATCTTATCAAGATGACGATTAATCGCAAACTGCTGGGCACTTCGAACGACAGCACTGGCGATCCAGTAGATACCAAGACCAACCGGGAATGTAAAACAGAAGAATGCAGACATCAGAGGCATGACCATGTTCATGGTTTTCATGGAGTTTGCCATTGCACTGGCCTGATCATTTCCGTCTGCCGGCTGTGTTGCAGCCTGTGGCATAAGCTTCAGGTTCAGCATCTGAGTTGCCCATGCAAGAACCGGGATCAGAAGTGCTACGATCGCAAGTAACAGAGAACCATGATTTTTGAAGAATTCCATGATATAGTACAGCGGCTGGTCTGCGATATTCAGTCCACAGAAGCCCTGCATCTTGGAAATATTGCCGGATGCTTTTGTGATCGCATCAGAAAATCCTGAAAACTGATTCATCTGTGCCAGCTCTTTCCACTGGGAAGGAGAAAGTGCATACAGAAAATCAACAATCGAGTTACTTGTAGCATTTCCGGCACTGTCCATAACGAGACGCACTCGTGTCATGGAATGGTCTGTGATAAACTGCTGCAGGATATCTGTGTATCCGTTTACAGCTAGCAGGTTGTCAACTACACCAGTAAAAATGTTCTTTACACTTCCAACGTAAGCAGGAATCCGGTAGATAACCTGATACAGAGCAAACAGAATAGGCATCTGAATGGCTAACTGTACACAGCTACCGGTTGGAGAAACACCATATTTCTGATAAACAGCCTGGGTTTCTTCGTTCATTTTCATCATGGAAGCCTGATCCTTTTTACCCTGATATTTCTTCTGGATCTTCTGGATCTCAGGCTGCATGATCGCGCTTAACTTGGAGAATTTCTGCTGCTTGATCTGCAGCGGTGTCATAAAGGCAAAGATAAGAATACTGAAGATAATGATACAAAGACCAATGTTCTGGATTCCGAACAGGCCGTCAAGCATCTTATATATGCCATCCATGATCCATCCCATCACAGACGCGATCTGTCCGATAATAGGAGTTCCGGTTTTTGTTGCTAAAAACAGTTCCAAATTCATTTCCTCCTAGACTTCTTATTCAATTGTAAAAGTCCGGTAACTATTCATTCGTCCACTAACTGCGGAAGTACTGAACAGTTACAAATTCCGATAACTGCTCTGCCCGGGAAAAGGCTGAACAGTCACAAAATAATTCATGGCACAGGGTCATAGCCTCCGTGGGAAAAAGGATTGCATCGCAATATCCTCCATACCGCAAGAAGACTGCCCTTAAATGCGCCATATTTTTCGATTGCTTCCAAACCATATTGAGAACATGTGGGAATATAAGGACATTTCGTTCTCTTCATCGGCGATATATATTTTTGATAGAGCCTTATCATCTTAATCAGAAATTTCTTTATCATGTTCATTCCCTGTTATATGATGCTTTCTTGCAAGATGCAGAAAAGCACTCTCGATCTCGTGAAAGCTCTTGCCCTTGGCTGCGGCTCTCGCTACTACTACAATATCAAGGTTACTGTCAAAATCTGTTTCGTTGAGACGATAGCTTTCTCTGATCAATCTGGTGAGTCTGTGGCGAACCACACTGTTCCCTACTTTTTTGCTTACTGATATTCCCAGACGATTCTTCATGTGCTGATTCTTCAGCACGTACATCACCAGAAGCCGATTTGCGTACGATGTTCCGTTCTGATATACAACTTTAAAATCTTGGTTTTTCTTTAAGGACTCTGATCTGATCAAACGAATCCTCCTTAATTAGATTCCGCCTGCGCGGATATTTCTCCGGATAGAAGAAAAGACCACATAAATGCGGTCTTGCAGCTTATGCTGATAACTGTTTTCTTCCTTTTAATCTTCTTGCAGCTAATACTTTACGTCCGCCCTTTGTGCTCATGCGAGCTCTGAAGCCGTGAACTTTAGCTCTGGATCTCTTTTTTGGCTGAAATGTCATCTTCATAGGTAAAGCACCTCCTTTATCTATTTTTAATTGTTATGAAATAACTTATCATTCAGAACATCGTTTCAATTATATAAATAAACCTCCTTTTCGTCAAGTAAAAATTGCAAAAAACCCGATAAAATCAAGGTTCTATAAAATACCCCTACCTTACGGTATTTATTTTTTTCTCTTATGTGGAAAGCGCTTATGGTTTACGTAACATTATCCACATTTTGTGGATAACTTGTGGATAACTTGTGGATTGACCGGAAATCTATCCACTTTTTCGGAGGGTTTGTTCACATCGTTTTCAAAAAAACCCTTTATTTGCGGTATTTTTAAGGTGGATTTTTTTATACACATAATTCTTCCACATTTTCCACCAATTCTCGACTTATGGAAACCTCCAGGACTCTTATCCACAATAATCCACCCTAATCCACAGTAATTTCCCCACATTATCCACATTCTTTTCCCCAAAATCTCAAGGATTTTCCATTGCGAAAACCCCATTTTCATTGTAATATATAAAAGGATATCTATCTCCAGTCGCAGACTGGGGTTATTATAATACTCATGGGAGGAAAAAATGGACGCTGTTATTGAAAAATGGGAGGAGATCCTGCAAACTGTCAAATCTGAATATGAGGTGACTGATGTCCCTTTTAATACCTGGCTCAAGCCGCTGAAAGTTTATGAGGTTGACGGAAAGCTGATAACAGTGGTTGTTCCCTCTGAACAGGCAGCGATCGGAGTCAATTACATCAGTAAACGCTACAAAATACCCCTCCAGGTTACTATCTGTGTGCTGACAGGCATGGAAGAATGCGAGGTTCGCTTCGTTCTGGAAAAAGATCTCCCCAAAAAAACAGAAAAAAACACTTCTTATGATAAACAGGTTCAGGATACACGTTACGAAGAGGCGCATTTAAATCCAAAATACACCTTCGACACCTTCGTTGTAGGAAGTAATAACAAATTCGCCCAGGCCGCAGCTCTTGCAGTTGCCGAATCACCGGGAGATACCTACAATCCACTGTTTATCTATGGCGGAGCCGGTCTTGGTAAGACGCATCTTATGCATTCCATCGCTCATTTCATTCTGGAACACGACGAAAACAGCCGTGTTTTGTATGTAACCAGTGAGGAATTTACCAACGAGCTGATCGAAACCATCCGAAACGGAAATAACACGGCAATGAGCAAATTCCGTGAAAAATACAGAAATATCGACGTTCTTCTTGTCGATGATATTCAGTTTATTATAGGAAAAGAATCCACACAGGAGGAATTTTTCCATACATTTAACAGTCTTCACAGTGCCAAAAAGCAGATCATCATATCCTCTGATAAACCACCGAAGGATATGGAAATCCTGGAAGAGCGCTTCCGTTCCCGGTTCGAGTGGGGTCTGATCGCAGATATCACGCTGCCTGATTACGAAACCCGAATGGCGATCCTTCATAAAAATGAAGAAATGAACGGCTACAACATCAGTGAAGATGTTATCAAATATATCGCTACCAATATCAAATCCAATATCCGTGAGCTGGAAGGTGCCTTCAACAAGGTCATGGCCGGAGCCAAGCTTGAGAAAAAGGAAGTAACTCTGGAGCTGGCAGAGCAGGCACTGAAGGATATTATTTCTCCGGATGAGAAAAAAGTGATCACACCGGAATACATCATCTCCGTTGTTGCAGAGCATTACGGAGTCACACCTGCGGACTTAAGCGGAAACAAACGAAACTCCAAGATCGTCATGCCCCGCCAGGTTTCCATGTATCTCTGCCGTGAGATCATATCCACACCTTTGAAAAATATCGGAAAAGCGCTCGGAAACCGTGACCATACCACCGTTATGCACGGTATCGAAAAGATCGAAAACGAATTGCAGAACGACGATAACTTAAAAAATACCATTGATATATTGAAAAAGAAGATTAATCCACAAGGTTAGGGAAGTTTTCCACATTACTGGTGTATAACGTGTTGATTGTATGTGGAGAGATGTGTACAACTTTTTTGCCAAAACGCGGCGGTAATTTTATCCCCGGATTATTCACATGCGAAAATACCACTTTTACACAAAGTTATCCCAACGGAAAACCCCGGAAAACATCAGGCCTGCGGGAGTTTTTCACAAAATCTGGCCCCCTACGGCGGTTACTGCGGATTTTTTCTATAAATATATTTATAAAAACCACAAATTGTTCAGAAAGGGAGTTATACACACTATGAAAATCATCTGCTCCAAATCAAGTCTGTTAAAAAGTGTAAGTATCGCACTCAAAGCAGTTCCATCAAAAACCACAATGCCAATCCTTGAATGTATCTCATGGATGCAACCACAAACCAGATCAAATTTACCACCAACGATATGGAGCTGGGAATTGAAACGATCGTTGAGGGTACTATTGAAGAAAAAGGTAAAGTTGCTCTTGATGCAAAAATCTTCTATGAAATCATCAGACGACTTCCGGATAATGATGTTACCATTAAGACCGATGATAAATATGCAGCAACTATTACCTGTGAAAAAGCAAAATTCAATATCCCTGGAAAATCAGGAGAAGATTTTGCTTATTTACCGATGATCGAGAAGGATGAACCGCTGACGATCTCTCAGTACACACTGAAAGAAATGATCCGCCAGACTATTTTTTCGATTGCTGTAAATGAAAACAATAAGCTTATGACCGGTGAACTTTTTGAGATCAAAAATAACTGTCTGAAGGTAGTTTCTCTGGACGGACATCGTATCTCTATCCGAAAAATGCCCCTTAAGAAAGATTATTCTGACCGTAAGGTGGTAGTTCCGGGCAAAACTTTAAGCGAGGTCAGCAAGATCCTTTCCGGAGAAGTGGATGATCAGGTCAGCATTTACTTTACAAAAAACCATATTTTATTTGAATTTGATCAGACTATGGTAGTTTCCAGACTGATCGAGGGAGAATATTTCAGAATTGACCAGATGCTTTCCAGTGATTATGAGACAAAACTGAAGATCAACAAAAAAGAGTTCCTGGATTGTATCGACCGTGCCACACTTCTGGTACGTGAGGTTGATAAAAAACCGATCATCATCAACATCACAGACGATGATATGGAGCTGCGCATTGATTCTGCAATGGGTTCCATGAATGAAGAGATCGATATTGAAAAAGAGGGTAAGGATATCATGATCGGCTTCAACCCGAAATTCCTGATCGATGCGCTTCGTGTTATTGATGATGAAACCGTGACGATCTATCTTGTAAATCCGAAGGCACCATGCTTTATCCGTGACGATGAGGAGAACTATACTTACCTGATCCTTCCTGTAAACATCAACCAGAATCAGGCCAGATAAAACCTGGGAAATATAAGGAATAAGGGACAAGAGATGTACGCAGCAGCTTCGGGAATGTGAGTGTACGTGTGAGACGCACATGCTTGAAGCTGTGAACAGAATTGAGCTCGGCAGTCAGGATATGTAAGTGTCCGTAGAGCACGTACAGCCTGACGGCAGATATCAGGATTGATATAAACGGATACACCAAAAATGCGTGACCGTTTTTGAACGATTGTGCATGGGAATGCGATCGTGTTCTGAGAATTGTTTCATGCGTAAACTGCTGGAAGGGGGTAGTTAAATTACCACCTTCCGGTGAAATTTGTATTTTGGGGGATTTTAAATACCGCCAGGAGATCAGAAAAGATCGATCTGACGGAGAAAATACCCCGGAGATAAGAGGAGAAAAAATTGGAGATCAGAATTAAAGACGAATTTATCAAGCTTGGCCAGGCGCTGAAGCTGGCCGGTGTTGTGGAGGACGGCGTTGAGGCGAAATATGCCATCAATGATGGTCTGGTACTGGTGAACGGTGAGGTGGAGAACCGCCGTGGCCGCAAGATCCATCCTGGAGATACCATTTCCTACGATGGAAAAGATATTTATGTGATCGGGTGAAGGAATGTACATTGAATCCATCAGACTGAATAATTTCAGGAATTATGAGTCGCTGGAGATGAATTTTGATCAGGGCACCAATATTCTCTACGGCGACAATGCCCAGGGAAAGACCAATATCCTGGAGGCGGTTTATCTGGCAGGTACCAGCAAATCCCACAAGGGAAGCAAGGACCGGGAGATGATCCGCTTTGAGAATGAGGAATCCCATATCCGAATGATGGTGAAGAAGGGCGATCTTTCATACAAAATAGACATGCACCTCCGGAAAAACAAAGCAAAGGGAGTTGCCATCAACGGGCTGCCGATCCGCAAGGCAAGGGAGCTGCTGGGGGTGGTGAATCTGGTGTTTTTTTCTCCGGAGGATCTTAATATTATCAAGAATGGACCGGGAGAGAGAAGACGTTTTCTGGATTCTGAGCTTTGTCAGCTGGATGGTGTTTATATCACGGAGCTGGCCGGCTACAATCACATCGTGAACCAGAGAAACCGTCTTCTCAAAGACTGTTATATGAAACCCGGGCTGAAAAGTACCCTGGATGTCTGGGATATGCAGATGGTCGATTACGGAAAGAAGATCATCGGGAAGCGGGAAGCCTTTGTGGAGGAGCTTAACGAGATTGCAAGGGGGCTTCATAAAGGCCTTACCGGCGGGATCGAGGAGCTGGAGATCCTGTACGAGCCAAGTGTGACGGCGGCGGAGTTTGAGGATAAGCTTTCCAGGAACCGGGAGCGGGATCTTCGGATGAAGCTGACCTCCGTGGGACCGCACAGAGATGATTTCTGCGTAAAGGTCAACGGGATCGACATCCGGAGGTATGGTTCCCAGGGGCAGCAGAGGACTGCGGCCCTTTCCCTGAAGCTTTCGGAGATCTATCTGGTGAAGAAAAAAATCCGGGATACACCGGTGCTTCTGCTGGATGATGTTCTTTCGGAGCTGGATAGCAGCAGGCAGACATATCTGCTGGAAAGCATCCACGATATACAGACTCTGATCACCTGTACAGGACTGGATGATTTTGTCAGCCATCAGTTCAAGATCAACAGGGTTTTTCAGGTGGTAAAGGGGCATGTTTATATGCCTAAAGGGTTTTGACAAGCCCGTATGCATATGGTAAACTGATTCTGATTATGGAAAGTTGGTGAATATTTTGGATAAAGAGGAGTTTCGCGTTAAGCTGGGACAGATCAATAAGCTGGTCGAGACCCAGGATTACAAAGGCGCCATGCAGATTGTTGACAGCATTGACTGGCGTCGTGTGAAAAACGTCCGTACCCTTTGTGTAGTGGGCGAGATCTACGCGGCCAACAAGCGCTATGAAGAGAGCAAGGAAATTTTTCTTCTTGCCTACCACAGAGCGCCGATCGGCAAGAACATACTTTACCGTCTGATCGAGGTTTCCCTGAAAATGGGACAGATCAGTGAAGCCACAGAATTCTTTGATGAATACAGAGAAGTGGCAGGTAATGATAACAGCCAGTATATACTGAAATATAAGATCGCCAGAGCGAAGAATGCATCTCTGAATGAACAGATCCGTATTCTTGAGGAATATAAGGAGAAGGAATTTACGGAGCGCTGGTCCTATGAGCTGGCCAAGCTCTATTACAAGGCAGGAGACAAGCAGAAGTGCCTGGATCTCTGCAATGAGATGATCCTTTGGTTCAATGACGGAACTTATGTGATGAAGGCCCTTGACCTGAAACAGCGGATGGGTGTTCTCACTGGCGAAGAGAAAGAGAAATACGAACAGCGTTTTATCCCGAAGCTGATCCCGCCGGAAAAGGCGCAGGAGATCAGGGAGAGCAAGGAAGCATCCGGCGAGTATGAGGAGGCAAAACCGGTCACAGATACCATCCAGGTAGATGATGAGCGGGATCTGAACAGTGCGGAGACATTCCAGGAGAAGCTTTCCAAGGGATTCCGTGATATCTTTGGCGGACATAAGAAATCTGCGGAAGAGGATATGGAGGAAAAAGAAGCTGCGCAAGATGAAGAGCAGGATGAGGTTTCCACAGGCTCTGAGGATGTGACGGAACAGGCGGAAGCGCCGGAGGCTGAGACTGCTGCGGCAGCAGAACCGTCAGAGGAGTTTACAGATTCTGAGGAGATCGAAGCAGCAGAAGGAAGTGAGGAAGCTTCGGATGAGCTTTCTGAAGAGCAGGAAGAGTTTTCCGGACAGGAAGCGGATGAGATCCCGCTGGCATCCGGTGTTGAGAACCTGTCATCCGGAAGTATGAAGCTGCAGGCTCAGGAACAGCAGGATAAAGAGGAAGAAGAGACTTATCAGGAAGCGGAAGAAGCTGAGGCTGAGAAAGCTACAGAGATGTCTTTGTCCCAGAGTGTTGCAGAGATCATGAAGGAGAAGGCTGCCGGAAATGAGGAAAGTGAGGAGAAGTCTGCAGGGGTTCCGCTCAATGAGGAAGGAAAGCCTGATTTTTCCGCAACGATCCGTATGCCGGAGCTGAAGATCCCGAAGTCCATGATCAATGTGGACCCGGAGAATGCAAGCAGTTCCGCAGAGATCCCGGACGCGTCCGGAATTTTCGGAAGTATCGAGGAGATTGCGGCATCTGTAGGTGACAGGTCCGGGAAGGATAAAGATAAGGACTTCAACCTGGAGGATACTATTCTGGCAGCAGCTACACAGCAGGGAATCGATATCCCGGAGGAAGAAAAATCTCCGGATGTCCAGCAGTCCGACGTAACGGAAGAGCCGGCAGGTATTGAGGATCTGGATATTGCGGCTGATGAATTTGTTCCGGAGGAGCCGGATGCGGCAGATATCGAGGATATCATGGCGCAGATCTCCGCTCAGCAGGAGGAAGAGGTAACGGAGACTTCCGATACCAGAATTCCGGATATCGTATTTGATGAAGATGAGGAGCCGGTTACTGAGGAGGATCTTCAGGCTGCAGAAGCAGAGTTCCTGAATGGTCCGTCAGGAGTACAGAAGCCGGTGGAAGAAGAGGATGTGCTTCCGGAGATTCCTTCACTGGAATCTGAGGAGCAGGTGCAGAAGTCGGCAGCAGAGCCTTCTGCGAAGCTTCATCATGAGGAACCGGTGGCTGCAGCGGAAGAGGAAAATCTTCTTGATGAGGAAGAAGAATACAGTGATGACGCCTTTGACTTCCAGGAAGAGGATGACTTTATCAGCAGTCTCATCGGTGATGATTCTGATGAAGCCATGGAAGAGGACGATGAGGAAGAGGAGCTCAGCGAGGAAGAGCAGCTTGAGAAATTTATCGCTACGATCCATCCGGAGAAGGATCCTACAAAGATCGTTTCCAGAAAGAAAGAGCTCACAGATGAAGAGAAGAAGCTTTTCACCTATTTTGTTACAGTTCCCGGAATGAAGGAACAGCTGCTTGATGTACTCTGCGATGTGCAGATGGGCGCAGCAGACAAGACCTCCCAGACCGGAAATGTGATCGTTATGGGCGGCAGAGAAACAGGTAAGACGAGACTGATCTCAAGTCTGATCCCGGCAATCTGTAAAGAGCTGAATATCGAGGCTTCCAAGGTTGCCTATATATTTGCGGATGATCTCAACGGAAAGGATATTCCGGAGATCGTATCCAAGCTTGCCGGCGGTTTCCTTGTTATCGAGGATGCAAACCAGCTTTCCCAGGAAACAGCAGATGAGCTTGAGGAAGCTATGACCGGAAACACAAAGGGAATGATCGTGATCCTGGAGGATGAAAAGATCGGTATGCGTAAGCTGATCGCGAGATATCCGAAGCTTGCGAAGAAGTTTACATCCATGATCAACATTCCTGTATTTACAAACGATGAACTTGTTAATTTCGCTAAGGTCTATACCATGGAGAATGGATTCCGTATCGACCAGATGGGCATGCTTGCTCTGTATAATCTGATCGGGATCAACCAGAAGGAGGATCAGCCGATGTGCATCGGTACTGTGAAGACCATGCTGGATAAGGCTATGGAGAGAGCTCAGAGCGGATTGTTCAAGCGTTCCAAGAAGCGTGTGGACCGTGATGGCTACACGGTACTTTTTGAAAAGGATTTCAGCTGAAAATAAGAAAAAGCAGAGGTAAAAAATATGGCCAGACCTTATCTTGGTAACCCGAAATATACCATTGAAGTCCTTCAAAAGTATCATTTTGTTTTCCAGAAAAGGTTTGGTCAGAATTTTCTGATCGACGAGCATGTTCTGGAAAAGATCATTGAGTCTTCGGGTATCACGAAGGATGATTTTATACTGGAGATCGGTCCGGGTATTGGAACTATGACCCAGTATCTTGCGGAGGCTGCCAGAGAGGTGGCTGCTGTGGAGATCGACAGTTCGCTGATCCCGATCCTTAAGGATACGTTGAAGGACTGGGATAATGTTTCCGTGATCAATAACGATATCCTGAAAACGGATATCAAAAAGATCGCAGATGAGAAAAACGGCGGTAAGCCTGTGAAGGTGGTTGCGAATCTGCCGTATTACATTACGACTCCGATCATCATGGGGCTTTTTGAGAAGAATGTTCCTGTGGATTCGATCACTGTCATGGTGCAGAAGGAGGTTGCAGACCGTATGCAGGTTGGTCCCGGTACCAAGGATTACGGTGCGCTTTCCCTGGCTGTGCAGTATTATGCGAAGCCGGAGATCGTTGCGAATGTACCGCCGAACTGTTTTATGCCGCGGCCGAAGGTTGGAAGTGCGGTGATCAAGCTGACGCGTTATGAGAAGCCGCCGGTGGATGTGAAGGATGAGGGCTTATGTTCCGTCTGATCCGTGCATCTTTTAACCAGAGGAGAAAGACGCTTGTGAACGGGATCAGAAATTCCGGAGATTTTTCCCTGAGTAAGGAGGAAATCGAGGATGTGTTCAACAGGTGTGATCTTCCGCTGAATATCAGGGGTGAGGCGCTGACACTGGAGCAGTTTGCGATGCTTGCCAACTGTATTTATGATGAGAAAAATTAATATATGATAAACGAAAAAAGAGCCCGGGCAGCTGTTCCGGGTTCTTTTTGCGTTTCCGGACGGGAATGTTGGAGAGGTTTCCTGTCCGGACCTATATATTTGTTATAGAAAGGAGGTTATGTCTGAAGCGTCAGACATAAGTAAGTAATGAAAAATTTACATTTTTTATTTTACTGATGAGATGTTAGGAAAGTTTGTTTAAAATATGAAAATATTGTGAATATATTTTTGGCGATATACATAAAGTCTGAATGATGTGGGTGGGAATGGGGAAAATTGAGGTTTACAGAGGGGTGGGGGTGTGTGGTATACTGAGGGGCGTCGAAAAGGTAATGATGAGGTAATAAAAAGGCAGTAAAAGATAGTTAAAAATAGTAAAAGGCAATTTTTAATAAGGCTGGTGCCCGTATGGAGGTTGAATATTATGAGAAGATTGAACAAGGTTACAGCTTTGGTTATTGCGGGTGTTATTTCATGTACATCTCCGATGATGGTTATGGCGTCTGATTCCGGTTCTGTTATGAGTCAGGCGGAGGAGATCCTGAAGGATAATGAGGTTGGGTCTCTTGCTTCTGATCCGGATAAGGTTGGGGATATCATTGTTTATGTGAAGGGGCTTTTTGATTCTAACCAGATCACGGATGATGAGATTTCTCAGGGGATCGATGAGGCTGCGGATCATTTTGGGGTGAGTCTTAATGAGGATGATAAGAGTTCGCTGGTTAATATTATCAGTAAGTTCCGTGGGATCGAGATGAGTGATGATCAGATCAAGGGGTATGTGAGTGATGCTTATAGTACTTTGAAGGATATGGGTGTTACGAAGTCTGATGTGAAGAATATTTTTGAGAAGGCGATTGAGTTTGTTAAGGGGATGCTTTCACGGCGGTGATGGTTTGTGATGGCTGGTGTTTTTGATGATGTTTTAGATGGAGTTTGAGTTAGAGGGTGAGGGTTGTGGCTCTTTTGTTGGGGTTGTTGTTGGTTTGTTTGGTTGAGATGTACAATATGTACAATGTTTAGGGTTTTGGTTTTGTTTGTGAATGTGGTGTTTTTATAAATTGGGGGAGGGTGTTTTGGAAAAAATTGTGCAAATGCGCTAATTGTTTACGGGATGTTCATTGTTTGTTCATATTTGTCTGGTAGTATAGGGATAGTTCGAAAGAACGTTACGAAAGACGCTGTAATGGTGTGTATCTGTATCATTACACATACAATTTTTTTCATAATAATCGCCCCGGTAAGCCACTACCGGGGCACTCCTCGTTTTTGGGCCTTTTTTGGGCTCTTTTTTTTGTGGGTGGGGATGGATGGAGGGAGGGACGGACGGACTGCCGGAGGGGCGGCTGCATGGTCGTGCCTGGTGCGGTCGTTTCGCCGGGTCATACTAAGCGTCTGAGTCTTCTGCCGTGCAGGGCGCCCATAACTCGCCATGTACGCTGATGCGTACCTGGCTCAGACAGATGGGGCTTACTCTGCGGCTTGTGGCCGCAGAGTACCTTCCCGTCAGAAGCCTCAGGCGCTAAGTATGACCAGCGGCTTACTCCGACGCACCGGGTCCCGACCATGCAGCCGCCCCTCCGGCAGTCCGTCCTGTGTGTTGGAGAGAAACAAAAAGGATGCACTACAAAGAAATTCTGGAATCGTACTAAGTCCGCCCTGTGCGTTGGAGAGAAATAAAGAAAGCATCAAGGTTGTGATAAATGGCTGATCTGAGTCCGTCCTGTGTGTTGGAGAGAAACAAAAAGGATGCACTACAAAGAAATTCTGGAATCGTACTAAGTCCGTTCTGTGCGTTGGAGAGAAATAAAGAAAGCATCAAGGTTGTGATAAATGGGCTGATCTGAGTCTGTCCTGTGCGTTGGAGAGAAATAAAGGGGTTAAGAAATTTCCAGTGCAAAAAATATAGCGCGGGTGGGGTGTGCATGCTATAATGATTAGGATTATAGTGCTGTCGTCTGGTTTGGGGCGGCGGTGGTTGGGTTTTTGTTTGAATGGGAGGTCTGGATATGGCGGAGTCTATGAAGGATTTTGAGAGGGAGCTGGAGGCTTCTTTTAAGAGGATCGATGAGGGGGATATTATCTCCGGGACTGTTGTGAGTGTGGATGAGTCGGGGGTTGTTCTTGACCTTAAGTTTTATGCCGAGGGTTTTATTCCGGTGGAGGAGTTTTCCCGGGTGCCGGGGTTTAATATTAAAGAGGCTGTTCAGCCGGGGGATGAGGTTCAGGCGATGGTTCTTCGCAGGGATGATGGTCAGGGGAATATTCTTCTTTCCAGAGCGGATGCTGCGGATGTGCTTGCCTGGGATAGGCTGAAGGAGCTTCAGGATTCTGGTGAGGTGCTGGATGTTGTTGTGAAGGGGATCGTTAACGGGGGTGCCATTGCTTATGTTGAGGGTGTCCGTGGTTTTATTCCGGCGTCGAGGCTTGCTTTGGAGTTTGTTGAGGACACTGAGGTGTTTCTGAATAAGCCGATCCAGGTGCGGGTGATCGAGGTTGATAAGGCGAAGAAGAGGCTGGTGCTTTCGGCGAGGGAGATTCTTCGTGAGAGGGCTGAGGTGGAGAAACGGAATAAGATTTCCAATATCCAGGTTGGCTTTGTGACGGAGGGTACGGTTGAGAGTTTGCAGCCGTATGGTGCGTTTGTGGAGCTTGGGAACGGGGTTTCCGGGCTGGTGCATATTTCTCAGATCTGTGAGAAGAGGATCCGGAAGCCTTCTGAGGTTTTGAGTGTTGGGGATAAGGTTAAGGTGAAGGTTATCGCGATCAAGGATGGTAAGCTGAGCCTGAGTATTAAAGAGGCATCGGATCTGATGGCTAAGGAGGTTGAGGAGGAGTCTTTTGAGCTTCCGGAGTCGGGGGAAGAGGCTACTACTTCCCTGGGTGCTTTGTTTGCAAATATTAAATTATGATTATTTTGGATGAAAAAGGATGGATGTGTATGAAAAAACCGGAGAGAATATTTGTAATCGGACATAAGAATCCGGATACGGATTCCATCTGTTCGGCTATTGCTTATGCGGATATTAAGAACAGAACTACGCAGAACAAAAAATATATCCCGAAGAGAGCGGGGCAGATCAATGAGGAGACCAGGTATGTGCTGAACCGTTTTGGCGTACAGCCGCCGGCTTATCTGGGAAATATCGGTACGCAGGTCAAGGATATGGATATCCGGATCAGTCCGCAGGCGGATAAGAATATGTCGCTGAAGAATACCTGGGATCTGATGCAGGAGAACGGGATTGTTTCTCTTCCGATCCGGGATAAGGATGGGTGTCTGGAGGGGCTTGTGACGATTGGTGATATCGCAAAGACCTATATGGATACTACAGACAGTTATCTTCTTTCCAATGCGAGGACGCAGTATCAGAGAATTGCCGAGACTGTTGGCGGTGAAGTGGTGGAAGGTAACGGACACGGATATTTTGTGAAGGGGCGTGTGCTTGTCGGTACTGCCAACCCGAAGATGCTGGAGGGCTACGTTGAGGAGGATGATATGATCATCATGGGTGACCGTGAGGAGGATCATCTTCAGGCGATCAGCCAGAATGTCAGCTGTATCATCGTGGGGCTGAATATCGTGGTTTCCGAGAAGGTTATAAAGCTTGCTCATGAGAAGAATATCGTGATCATCCGGTCTCCGTATGATACGTTTAATATTGCGCGTCTGATCAACCAGAGTATTCCGGTCAGCTTTGTTATGAAGCGGGATAACATGGTTACGTTTAATACCGAGGATTTTACGGATGATATCCAGGATGTTATGATCAAAAACCGTCACAGGCGTTTCCGGTGATCAATCCTCATGGTAAATGTATCGGTACGATCTCCAGACGTAATTTTCTGGATATGCATAAAAAGAAAGTGGTTCTTGTGGATCATAATGAGGTGGATCAGGCTGTTGATAATATCGAGAAGGCGGAGATCCTTGAGATCATCGATCATCATAAGCTGGGTACCTTGCAGACTATGACGCCGGTTGCTTTTCGTAATGAGCCGGTGGGATGTACGGGTACGATCCTTTATGAGATCTACGGAGAGCAGAGACTGGAGATCCCGGAAAAGATCGCGGGGCTTCTCTGTGCGGCTATTATTTCGGATACATTGATGTTCCGTTCACCGACCTGTACGCAGACGGATAAGATCGCTGCCAGTGCTCTTGCGCTGATCGCGGGGATCAAGATCGAGGAGTTTGCCCGAGAGATGTTTTCTGCGGGAAGTAATCTGAAGGATAAGTCTCCGGAGGAGATTTTTTATCAGGATTACAAGAAGTTTATCGGTGAGGGTAATGTTTCCTTTGGTGTGGGTCAGATCAGTTCCATGGACAGCGAGGAGCTTAAGGAGATCAAGGAGAAGCTGATGCCGTTTATGGTGAGTGAGTGTGGCCGTCATGATATCACGAGAGTTTATTTTATGCTGACGAATATCCTGGAGGAGTCTACAGAGCTTCTGTTTTACGGGGAGGGCAGCCAGCAGATGGCGGAGATCGCTTTTGAGCGGAAACCGGATGGAGATACCTTCAGTCTGCCGGGTGTGGTTTCCAGAAAGAAGCAGCTGATCCCGGCTATGATGGAGGCTGCTCAGCTGATGAACAGCGATTATGCATAAGAGGTGACGGAAAATGGCGAAACAGTTATGGAAGCGGGGAACATGATCTATCCGCTGCCGGCTGTAATGGTGAGTGTTACCGATGGTGAGGGGCATGATAATATCATAACGGTTGCGTGGACGGGTACGGTGTGTACCAATCCGGCGATGGCTTATATTTCTGTCCGACCTTCCCGTTATTCCTATGATATGATCCGGAAAACGGGTGAATTTGTGATCAATCTGACAACGGAGAAGCTGGCGTATGCAACGGATTTCTGCGGAGTCCGTTCGGGACGTGATGTGGACAAGTTCCGGAAGCTGAACCTTACGAAAGAGAAAGCGCAGTTTGTTTCTGCACCGATGATCGGGGAGGCTCCGGTTTCAATCGAGTGCCGGGTCCGTGAGGTGAAGGAGCTGGGGTCTCATGACATGTTTCTTGCGGATGTGCTTGCGGTCCATGCGGATGAAGCTTATATGGATAAAAATAACAGGTTTCATCTTAATGATGCGGGTCTTCTGGTTTATTCCCATGGGGAGTATCTGGCGGGTGGCCGGAAGGTGGGAACCTTCGGCTACAGCGTAAAGAAGAAGCAGCAGAAGAAGTTGGATAAGAAATCAGACAGGGAAGCAGACAGCGAAGCAGAGATGGCAGAGATGGCGGGGAAGTTGAAGACGTCGGGGAAGCCAGGGATGTCAGGGAAGCTAGGGATGTCAGGGAAGTTGAAGACGTCAGGAAAGCCAGGGACGTCAGGGAAGTTGAAGATGTCAGGAAAGCCAGGGATGTCAGGGAAATTAAAGACGTCGGGGAAGGCAGGGAGAGAGAAACGGTAGGTTCTGCGGAGCCGTAACGTTTGTTGAGGTTTGGCAGCTGTTATGCTAAAATGAAAGGATACAGTATGAATAATATTACACTGATAGGAATGCCTGGTGCGGGGAAGAGCAGCATCGGTGTCGTTCTTGCGAAGGTACTTGGGTACCAGTTTATTGACTCTGATCTGCTGATCCAGAAGGCGGAGAAGAGGACTCTGAGTGAGATCATTGCGGATGAGGGTACAGAGGGCTTCAAGGCAATCGAGAATCGTGTGAATGCTTCGATCCAGGTGGAGAATACGGTGATCGCTACCGGTGGAAGTGTGGTTTACTGCGATGAGGCTATGCAGCATCTGAAGTCTGAGGGTGTTGTGGTGTATCTTAAGATCTCGCTGGAGCTTCTTTCCAGGCGTCTTGGTAATCTTAAGGGGCGTGGTGTTGTGCTCAAGGAGGGGCAGACGCTGGCGAGTCTTTATGATGAGCGTGTTCCTTTGTATGAGAAATATGCGGACATTGTGGTGGATGAAGAGGATAAGGATCTGGAGGGGAGTCTCCAGGTTGTGCTTGAGGCACTGAAGAACAGGGGAGATAAGGCGTAACTGTTGGCTTGTGGAAACGGTTTGCTGGAGTGTTTCGGGTCATGGGTTGTGACAGGTTTTCGTCATAAATTGTTTACAAATCTGAAATATGTGTTATAATATACAACTGACCTAAAAAACGGTATTGCGGAACGTTTGTTCCTGCAGTAAATTCAGAGAAAGTTTCTGCTCATAGAGGAGTAAATAATAGAGGTGTGTTATGGAACAGTATGTGATTAAAGGCGGCAATCCTCTGGTTGGAGAAGTGGATATTGCGGGTGCGAAGAATGCGGCGCTTGCGATATTGTCAGCAGCCATTATGACTGATGAAACTATATTGATCGAGAATCTGCCAGATGTTAGGGACATCAATGTTCTGCTTGAGGCGATCTCCGAGATCGGGGCTCAGGTTGAGCGTATTGATAAGTCTACTGTAAAGATCAACGGTTCTACTATCGGCAATCTCAGCGTGGATTATGAGTTTATCAAGAAGATCCGTGCTTCTTATTATCTTCTGGGTGCTTTGCTTGGTAAGTATAAGCATGCGGAGGTTCCGCTTCCGGGTGGATGTAATATCGGCAGCAGGCCGATCGACCAGCATCTGAAGGGTTTCCGTGCTCTTGGTGCGGATGTTGATATCTGTCATGGTGCTATTGTTGCCAAGGCGGAGAATCTGCATGGCAGCCATATTTTCCTGGATGTGGTTTCTGTTGGTGCTACTATTAATATTATGATGGCTGCTTCTATGGCGACTGGTCGTACGATCATTGAGAATGCTGCGAGGGAGCCGCATGTTGTTGATGTGGCGAATTTCCTGAACAGTATGGGGGCGAATATCAAGGGTGCCGGTACGGATGTGATCCGTATCCGTGGTGTTGAGAAGCTTCATCGTACGGAGTATTCGATCATTCCGGACCAGATCGAGGCTGGTACGTTTATGTTTGCTGCTGCGGCTACTCGTGGTGATGTTACTGTTCGTAATGTTATTCCTAAGCATCTTGAGGCTACTACTGCTAAGCTTGAGGAGATCGGGTGTGAGGTTGAGGAGTTTGATGATGCGGTTCGTGTCCGTGCGCCGCATGTGCTTCATCGTACGCATGTGAAGACGTTGCCTTATCCTGGTTATCCTACGGATATGCAGCCGCAGATCGCGGTTACTTTGGCTTTGGCTGAGGGTACGAGTATTGTTACTGAGAGTATTTTTGAGAACCGGTTTAAGTATGCGGATGAGCTTTCCCGGATGGGTGCCAATATTAAGGTGGAGGGGAACTCTGCTATTATTGATGGTGTGAGGAAGCTTACGGGGGCGCGTGTGAGTGCGCCGGATCTTCGTGCGGGGGCTGCGCTTGTTATTGCGGGGCTGGCTGCTGAGGGTGTTACGGTTGTTGATGATATTGTTTATATCCAGCGTGGGTATGAGAATTTTGAGGAGAAGCTCAGGAGTCTTGGGGCTGAGATTGAGAGGGTTTCCAGTGAGAAGGAGATTCAGAAGTTTCGGTTGCGCGTTGGGTGACAACTGGTAACGACTTGTAACGATTGATGATAATTGAAAATTTGAGTTTTGCGTTTTTGGGAGAGTTCCCGGGTGTTTGGCCTGGGGGCTCTTTTTTTTGTGTGGGTGGGGAGGGATGAATGGAGGGAGGGACGAACGGACAGTCTGCCAGCGGGGCGGCTGCATGGTCGTGCCTGGTGCGGTCATTTCGCCGGGTCATACTAGGCGTCTGAGGCGCCTGTCGTGCAGGGCGCCCATAACTCGCCATGTACGCTGATGCGTACCTGGCTCAGACAGATGGGGCTTACTCTGCGGCTTGTGGCCGCAGAGTACCTTCCGCCAGGTGCCTCAGGCGCCAAGTATGACCAGCGGCTTACTCCGACGCACCGGGTCCCGACCATGCAGCCGCCCCGCTGGCAGTCTGTCCGTTCTGTTTTTTGGGGAGTGTGAGGTGTGGTGGTTTGCCGGGAGGGGGTGAGCCATCAGCGCTGCGCTGGATGGCTGCAGGGGCTGAGTTTCCTTGTGATGTGCCGGGAGGTGGTGTGGCATCGGCGCTGCGCTGGATGTGGGTGGGGTGAGTTTTTTTGCAGTTTGTCGTGAGGGGATTGGGGAATAGAGGCTGGTTTGGATATATTGTAGTGTTTTTGTGTAATATTTAAATTTATTTTTGGAGGATTTTGGATTATAATTATGGAAAAAGATGGTTGGCCTGATTGGTTGACTGATTGACTGATTGATTGATATCCGAAGTTTTGGTGACTGTTTTGTGGGACTTGAGAGAAGAGCTTCGGATGTGTGTTGATGAGGGTTGTGTGATGGGCTTCGGATGTGTGTTGATGTGGCTTGTGTGAGGGTTTCGGAGGTTTGTTGGTTTGATTTTGAGGGTGGTCTTTTGGGGGCTGCCTGGGTTTTGGAGTAGAGTGGGTTGTATGTGTGATTATGTGGTTTTGCCGCTTTTGAATTCGTCTTTTGAGCCTGGGAGGGCTCGGGAGGTTGTTGAGGGGTTTGTGGATGTGGATTTGAGGAATATTGCGCGGGCTGAGCTTTTTTATTTTACGGGGCAGGCGGAGGAGTGTTGTGAGATCACGAGGGGGTATCTGTCCAGTAGGGTTATTGAGCTGAAGCTTTCGGCGTGTATTTTGTATGGGTATTCTAATCTGTCGCTGGGGAATGTGGCGGCGGCTAAGCGGGGGATGGAGGGAATCCAGTCCTGTGTGAAGATTGCTATGAAGAAGAAGGTTCCTAAGGATGTTTATGCGTCCTGTCTTCTGGCGGGGTATGTGGGGGCGGTTTTGCTTCATTTGCCTACGGATGGGATGCCTGCTTTTGGGGAGTACAGCAGGATGCTTCCTGAGGGGCTGAGGCTTTTTGCCACGTATGTGATGGCACACCATACTTATCTTAACGGGGAGATATGGAGTGCTTATGGGATGGGGAAGGCTGCTTTGTTTATGGCGGAGAGGTCGTATCCGATCAGTATGACGTATATCCACTGTATGATGGCGGTGTGTGCGATCAACCGAAAGCATAAGCAGGAGGCGCAGGAGGAGATGCTCCGGAGCTGGGAGCTGGCGAAGATGGATGGTTTTCTGGAGCCTTTTATTGAGCATCATGGGCTTTTGCGGGGGCTGATCGAGGCTTGTATCCGGAACCGGGATCCGGAGGCGTATCAGCGGATCACGGAGGGTGTGATTTTCTTTCAGCAGGGGCTGGATGGCGCTTCATAATCCGGAAAACCGGAGAAAGGTTACGGGGGAGCTGTCGACGATGGAGTTTTCTATTGCCATGCTGGCAAGTGGGGGATGGACCAATAAGGAGATCGGAGAGCATCTGGGGATTTCCATTAATACTGTTAAGCATTACCTTACGGATATCTTTTGCAAGCTGAATGTCAAGAAGCGGGATGAGCTGAAGAAATTCATGTTAAAATAGTGACAGAGGCACTTTTTTTTGAAAAAACGGGCCTTACAAAACAACTGGTAGTGTTGTATAATAAATATCACGAATAGTCAGATTTTATCGGAGAAATCAGACGAAAAGAACCAGTAAACGAGTAAGTTAAGAAGGAGGAGTTGAAGACTGATTTTCGATAGCATCTGATAATGTCAATATCCTTACCAAAAATGCCTGGTATATTGACACTACAATCACATAAGGGTAAAATATTGAAAAGGTGTAACCTGTTTACTCACCGGCTAAAAACATGAAGCTTTTTTAAGAGAAAGGAATATAAACAGAAGTAAAGTAATAAGAAATACAGTACACGTTAATGCACACATAGGAAAGCGGGAAAGGTATGAAAAAATTAAGGAATAATAAGATCAGAAAACTCCTGGCATTTATGGTGGCTTTGGCGTTGATGGTATCCTGTATGCCGAGTGCATATACGATCTCCGCGAGTGAGGCGTTCGGAGATGGAACGGAGGATATATTTACAGATGGCGAAATTACATCTGAACCAGCGGCCGAAGAATCGACACCGGATGTAAGCAGCGCTGACCAGGAGGAAACGGAACAGGCGCAGCAATCGACGCTTACATATGAAAATGATTCTGTTAAAGTAACAGCAGAGGCACTGGAGGACGGAGCTCTTCCGCAGAATACAGCATTGAAGGCTGACAGCGTAAACGAGAATTCATCCGTATCTTATGATACAGTTTCTCAGAAGCTTTCAGCAGCAGCTACAGACAAGGGCAGCAGCCTGAGAGGTTTTTTTGCGTATGATGTGTATTTTGCTGATGGCGACGGAAACAGAGTCGAGCCGAACGGCAGAGTCAGAGTAACTTTTGAGTACAAGACACCGGCAGCACCGGAGCTTACCGATGCAGCCAGCACGAGTGTAACCGTTGAGAAGCTTCATTATAACAGCAGTACCGGTGATACTGATGTTAACACCTTACAGGCCAACGAGGATCTGAAGGTTCTGAATGTCAACGAGGGCAAACAGATCCAGACACTTCAGGTTGAGACTGGCAACGCAGCTGTTTTTGCCGTTATGTGGGATTCTCCTGAGACAGCAGATGTCGAGGCGGAAGCTGTTTCCGGTAATGAGGACGAGGTGCCTATCGCATCAGAGGAGCTTACGGACGGAATGGATATTTCGGACGAGCCTGAGCAGGATGCAGCTGAGACACCGGCAGCAGAGAATCCGGATGCTGAACCTACCGAAGCGCCGGCAGAGGATCCGGATGTGGTGGAAGAACCGGCAGAGGATATTGCGAGCCCGGAGGAGGTTCCGGCAGCAGATGAGAATGGTGAGACAAGCCTGATCGAGGTTCTGGGAGACGATACGAATCTTCGCGTCAGCCCATCTATCGAGGCAGAGGTTCTGGCAACTGTAAACGCAGGAACACAGTTCACACTTCTGGATACCGTAACAGCAGAGGACGGAGCAACCTGGTACAAGGTTTCCTGGGAAGGAACCGAGGCTTACATAAGAAGTGATATGGCACAGGTTGTTGACAGCAGTGATGAGGCAGAAGAGCCTGAGGATGTTCTGGAAAGCGAAGAAGTTTCTTATTCCCAGGAAGTTGGTAATGTAGTTGTAACTGCAACAGCAGCGAAGGGCGTTATTCCGGAAGGTGCACAGTTTGTTGTGACTCCGATCGAGAAAGGTTCTGACCAGTATGCAGATATCGAGAAACAGCTTCACGAGGGTGCAGAAAATGAGAGTTATACAGTAGCAGGTTTTCTTGCATACGATATTAGTTTTCTGAATGACGATGGAACTAAGATCGAACCGCAGAACGGAAGTGTCAGGGTATCTATAGCCTACAAAGAAGCAGAAATCCCAGAAGATGTAGCTGAAACAGATACAGCACAGGAAAACATGAATGTATCTCTGGTACATTTTGTGGAGGATGCAAATGGTAATGTCACAGAAGTTGTTAATATGAGCAACGATGGACAGGCTGAAGTAAGTACAACCGACAATGGAGAGATTGAAAGTGCAAACTTTGAAACAGAGAGTTTTTCTACTTTCTCAGTTGTATGGTTGGCAGATGATTTCACTTCTGTACAGACAACTAGTAGTTATGGTGTGGAGGAAACTGTTGATAGTGCTAAAAGAGGTATTACTATCAATATGTTTAATTACGATACTGCTGGAATAAATGAAGGTCATTCTTTGAAGTTTAGTAATGGAAGTGATGGAGGAAACGAGGATTATAATAAGTATAGAGGGCCATCTGATCTTTCTCTTGGCATTATGCAAAAGAGATTGGGAGAAGATTCATATCCGATAGTAGATAAGGGTAAAAAAGAGAGTAGTTCGTATTTATTCTCAACGAAGGAAGGTACGGGCAAGGAGTTTTATTCTGATGCAAATTACTTATTTAAACAAGATGCAGATGGTTACTATGAATATGATAGTACTAAAAATTTTGCACAGTTTAATAAAAAATACAAAAGAGTTTACTGTATATAAGGTACCAGGAAGTAGTAAAGATCCAATAGACCTACAACAAGGTTCGAAACATGGAAGTTTCTTTCCATTCAATACATTAGGTGATCATAAATACTGGGGTATTCCTCAAATTTCAGAAAAATCTCCAGATTTCCATTTTGGTATGACAATGTCAGCTAAATTCATTCAGCCAAAAGACGGAAAAATTAATGGTAATAATATGGTATTTGAGTTTTCTGGAGATGATGATGTATGGGTTTACATCGATGGCGTTTTGGTGTTGGATATTGGTGGTATTCATAATGAAGTGCTTGGTTCTATTAATTTTGCTGATGGTACAGTTAAAGTTGGTAGTAACATTAATACAAATTTAAAAAAATTATTTAATGATGCAAATATAAAAGGAGATTTTGTTAGCGGAAAGAGTATTTTTAAAGATTACACAGCGCATACAATCAATTTCTATTATCTCGAAAGAGGTAAGGGTGATTCCAACTGTAAGCTTAAGTTCAATCTTCCAACAGTTCCGAAGAAGTCGGTTACGGTTGAAAAACAGTTGAGTAATACGGATAAGGAGAAGTATGCAAATGTAGAGTTTAAATTTCAGTTACTTCTTCAGGATGACAAAGGGGAGTATGTTCCATCAAATACTGCAGGTACTTTAAGCGATGATAGCGAAGTTGAGTTCAATCGTGAAGAAATAAATGGCGTTCCCTACGATAATGTGTTTACGTTGAAACCTGGTCAGAAGGCAATTTTCTCTGGACTTGAGGAAAATAAGAATTATAAGGTTCGAGAACTTGGTGTATCAAAGGACAGATATGATCGGGTTTTAATCAATGGTGAAGAGACAACAAATGAGAAGGGAAATGTTATTTCTAAGGAAGCTACAGTTGGCAGTAGACCAGTGGTAGTGGTTACCAATGTACTTGCCAGTGTTGCAGAACTTGATTTCAAAAAAGTCAATACAAAAGGCGAGGCTTTATCCGGAGCAGGATTTACTCTTACTTCTCAGGATGACAATTCTAAAACTTATACAGCAGAGTCAGGTGACGATGGAATCATAAAATTTGAGAATCTTCCTTTAGGAACTTATACTTTAACAGAAACGAAGGTTCCGAATAAGTATGAGAATCGAAATACCTGGATCGTAAAAGTTGAAAAAGATGAAGCAGGTACTGCTGTTGCCACACTTTATGAGGCTGATGGTAAAACAGTAGTTAAGAAAGATTCGAAGGATAGCTATTATCACATTGTAAACTATACGCATCAGGAACTGATCGAATCTGATGTGGAATACTCGAAGAAGGCACATGTTATAGACTGGGAGAACAGAACGTATAAGATTGATATCTCTGCAGCGTCCAAGAGTAGAAGCCCATCAACAGAAAAGCATAGTGCGGATGTAGTCTTGGTGTTGGATGTGTCCAGGTCTATGAATGAGAGTCTGGGAGAATATGTATATGTAGGAACTAATACAGCGGAGACAAGAGCGAAGCTAAGTACAAACGGAACTGCATATTATTTAAAGAATGGAAATAGTTATTATAAAATGTCATATTCTTCATGGTACGGAGAATGGTATGTAAGTAGCCGAAGTAGCCGTAAATATTTAAATGAAAATTATCCTGGATATGAAATTTACTCATATCCAACACGGCTGCAGGCATTAAAGAGTTCTGTTGAAAATTTTATAACCAGTATGGCAGATAAGGCACCAGAAAGTAAAGTGGGAATCACAGCATTCAGCAGTGTTTATGAGAACAACAAATATGATAATGGAAAAACAAAAGATATGCAGGCTGTTGGAGATAATAAAAATTCTTTGATCGCTTTTGTAAATGGCTTATCTGCCGGTGGTGGTACAATACCGGCAGATAAGGAGAGGCGAACTGGACTTTATAAAGCAAAAGACATGTTAGATGGAATTAAAGATAGTAGTTCCAAGAACGTGATCTTGTTTACAGATGGTGCGCCGACGGGAAATAATACTAATTCTGACTGGGATACCAATGTAGTAACTGCATCCAATGATGCAGCAAAACAGTTAAAAGATGCAGGATATAATGTATATACCATAGGTTTTTCACTTACAGAGCAAGCTGAGAAATTCCTGGCAGGTGGAAAATATGGATCAACAGATTATCCGGGAATCGCATCCAGTGAGAAATGTGCGAAGACAGCGAATGATGCAGCCAGTCTGAGTGAACTGTTCAGAACATTTGAGCAGACGATCCTTAATGACGTTGATATTACAAATGCGACCATTACCGATACGATTGATCCAAGATTTGATCTTCTTGATGATGACGGAAAGATTATTACTGAAAAATCTCTTACAGACGGAACTCTTACACTTAAAAATGGCGGAGTGGTAAGTCTGGTTGATGGAAACTGGCAGGTACAGTGGACGAATGTTACAATCCCAAACAAGAAGAAAAATAATCCATGGACTAAATCTCTTAAAATTAAAGCGAAAGATACTTATATTGGTGGAAATGATGTTACGACCAATGTAAGGGATGGATCCAATATTACGTTTGGTAATGAGAAGATTTATTTGCCACAGCCGAAGGTTAATGTAAATGCCAAGATTTTTATCAATGATAAAGAAATTACCATTTACAAGGGTGATCCGATTCCGACAAATGGAAAAATTCTGGATGAGTTATTTAAAGCGAGTGACGTAACATCGTATGAAAAAGGTGAGGTTGGAAAAGCAGACATTGGTAAGATTCAGTTGAAGTGGTATAAGGATCCGGAGTGTACGCAGCCGGTTGCAACAGATACAAAGGGAAATCCTGTATATGATTTGAGTCAATTAAGTGATTCAGATAAACAGCCAACAGCGGACACAAACTACTACCTTAAAGTAACGTATAATGCCGGAGCTTCATCGGATCAAAGTAAGAAAAATACAAATAATAATGTTGCTGGTGGAGAGGATAATATTCAGGAAGCAATAAATAAGAAGAATA